>Ga0210049_1000710_pt1 | contig 29342 bp, 35 predicted proteins | sample CryGeyCG2014_300_2_FD_183964 | JGI IMG/M metagenome (GOLD analysis project Ga0210049, IMG submission 183964) | Groundwater microbial communities from aquifer - Crystal Geyser CG06_land_8/20/14_3.00 (SPAdes) (version 2) | ecosystem: Environmental > Aquatic > Deep subsurface > Groundwater | place... | reverse complement strand
CAAAACTCCAATCTTCAGATTGGAGATAAGCCGCTTTTAGCATCCTAAAAATCCGCGATTAAGAGAGCGTCCGGTCAAACTCCGGACTTTAGTCCGGAGTAGGACGCTCTCAGCGGATTTTTATGATGTTGTTTCAGAGCTGATATACACGCAGTTCGCAGGGTATTTTTTTGAGAAGAACTCATTTTTTGATTTTGACAAGGCAGACCTTGGAAGAATATCTGAATTGCTGCCTCTGCACGATTACCTGAGCAAAAGGACTCCTTCTAAAATATACAGAGAATTACTATCTACGAGCATTATGAGCAGCTGTCCGCCAATTTTTTTGACTGTTCTCGCATCTTTTTACGCGACCACTCCCCTTTCTATATTCCCAATTGTGGCAGCAGGCACAGTTGTTACATTTTTGGCAGTATTAGGCATGACTCTCTTCCATAGAGACGCATTGCTCGAAGAGCATAAGAGAACTCAAATGAAGCAATTCTTAGATGATGCGCATTATCTTGATGAAAAGATAAGAGAGGTTTACAAGAAATAAGATTAATTACATTTTATGGAAAACATTTTATAGAAATAAGTTTAGTATTCCCCAAAAATATTTATGCTAAAAAACGGCGCTAAAACTCAATACAAAGAAATTCTAAAGAAATTTCTTGTACAAAGAAATGCTTTGCATTTCTTGAACTGAAAATCTTTGATTTTCATGTACCAAAATTCGCTTGGCGAATTTTTGGTACTTTAGTTTAGAGATAAGGCGCCGTTTTTGGCACAAAGAAATGCTATGCATTTCTTGTGCAAGAAAACCTAAGGTTTTCTTTGCACAACAAAATCTATGATTTTGTGTGCACGAACGCAAAGCGCAAAGACAAGGTCTTGCGCAAAAAATCGCTTAGACAATTTTTTTGCGTTCGTTGCATCCTAAAAATCCGCGAATCGGAGAGTGTCCGGTCAAACTCCGCACGCAAGAAAACTTTTCAAGTTTTCTGCGCACAAGAAATCTCCGAGATTTCTTTGTGCTTTAGTGCGGAGTAGGACACTCTCAGCGGATTTTTATGATGATATTGGGTGCTGAAAATCTTATAAAAATCACTGGTGTTTATGCATGACTGAAAGCGAATGCGGAGAATTGGACGGAAAGGCTCCTGAACAGCACGACCTCTTCTGGAAGCTGAGAAAGATTGGAGCTACAAAAAAGGAAGCTGATACTCTAAGCATGCACTTGGCTGACTTCTATGCTGTAAGCGAAGGCATTGCGCCAAGAATAGACAAGGTCAGCCCAGAAAGGGTAAGAGAACTCTACCAAATAGTGTTTGAAAGTAAAAATTATTACAAAAATAGAAAATTCTAATTTTTCATTCTTTCAGCTTAAAATAAATTCTCCTGTTGCTCTTGCCCTTGTTCTCTGTGCCTGTTATTGTAATGCCCTTTATCTCAGAAATGTTTTTCAGATGCGTCCCGCCGCAGGCCTGCTGGTCAAGCCCCTCAATTGAAATCACCCTTATCACCTTCAGTGACTCAGGCAGCAGTTTCCTCAATTTTACAAGCCCGGGAATCTTGAATGCCTCTTCCCTTTCAAGAAATTCAATTCTTACAGGCAGCGCCTTTGCTATCTCCTTGTTTGCCTCTTCTTCATACTGCTTTATCTTCTCCTTGTCAAAGTTTTCAAGGCTGAAGTCCATCCTTGTCCTGTCAAGGGCAATCTGGTTGCCTGTTATCTCAACACCCTGCTCTTCCTTTGTTATGACTGCGGCAAGCACATGACAGGCAGTGTGGTATCTCATGAAGGTATATCTCCTGTCCCAATCAATAGAAGCCTTTATTGTGCAACCCTGCTTTATCCCAATCTCTTCTGCTGGCTTTTCCAATTCATGAAGAACCCTGCCGCCCTCTTTCTTAACCATGACAACCCTGGCGCTTTTGCCATCACAGGAAATCTCGCCAAAGTCAGCCGGCTGCCCTCCTGATTCAGGATAGAATGCTGTCCTGTCCGGCTCTATCCTATTGCCTTCCACTAATTCAACTATCGCTTCAAACTCTTTCAAATAGCAGTCCTTGAGATAAAGCAGCTCTGTCATGCTATGTTGGAGCAGCCCCTGATTTATATTCTTTTTCCCAAGATTAATAAATAAAAAAAGATTTCAATCCTGAAATGAGAAAAATCCGAATCCGCGATTTTGACCTGAAAAAGACAGTTGAGTGCGGGCAGATTTTTCGGTGGGAAAAAATCAGCGGATGGTATTTCATAACTGCCGGCGACAGGATAATAAAGGCGAGGCAGGAGGGAAACTTTCTTTTCTACGAGCTTTCAAAGGGAGGGGCCGGATTCATAAGAAATTACTTTTCTCTGGGCGAGGATTATAAGAAAATAATCTCAGGCATAAAAAAAGATGAAAAGATAGGGAAGGCGATAAAATCAGCATACGGGCTGCGCCTGATAAAGCAGGAGCCCTTTGAGTGCATGGTGAGCTATATCTCCTCCTCGGCATCCAACATCCCGAGAATCAGAAGAAACATGAACTCGCTCTCAAGAAGGTTCGGGCATAAAATAAAACTTGGAAACTATACCTCATATTCCTTCCCAAGCCCAGAGGAGATGCTCAAGTGCGAAGATCTTGAGAAGGAAGCGAGAAACTGCGGGCTCGGCTTCAGGGCAAGGTTCTATTCCAAGGCAATTGCAGCGATTGCAGAGGTCTCTGCAGAGGAAAAGCTCTCCGCAAGCCAGTCATTTGAGAACTATTTCTCATGGCTGAGAAGGATGAATTATCCTGATGCAAAAATGGAGCTTATGAATATCTCAGGAGTGGGAAGCAAGGTTGCCAACTGCATACTGGCATTCTCACTAGGATTCAAGGAGGCATTTCCCACAGATGTCTGGATAAGAAGGGCGATAGCAGAGCTGTATTTTTCCCAAAAAAATATAAGCGCGAAGGATGCAGAAAGGTTTGGAAGGGAATATTTTGGGCAAGATGCTGCCTATGCCCAGGAATTCCTGTATTACTGGAGAAGGCAGCCAAAGGCAAAAGATTAAAATATCAAATAATAGCAATCCTGACCAAGATGAAAATCACAGGCATAGTGTTCTCTGGCTTGAAGGAGGCATCTGTTTACATGAGGATGCCTGAGTACAAGGAAAAATTCAATTCGGCGCTCGGCTTCGTCCCCTTTGAGGGAACTCTGAACCTTAAAATCTCTGATGAGGACACGCTCCAGGTTGCAAAGCTTGAACCGATAACAATAGAGGGCTTTTCCATAGGAGAAAAGAAGTTTGGAGCAGTCACCTGCCATAAGGTTATTGTTGCAGGCAAGAAGTGCGCAATCATAGTGGCTGAGAACTCGAGATATAAGAAATACAATATTTCTGCAATAGAAATCGCCGCTCCTGTTTCAATGAGGGAATATCTCAATGTGAAGGATGGCGACAGTGTTGAAGTGGAGCTTCTGGGAATCTAGAAAAGCGAAATTCTCTTCTTGACAAGGAAAACGCCCCTTTCCCTTATCTCAAAAAGCACAGCCCTTCCCTCAGGCATGCTCCTATGTTTCCTAAGGATTGCGCGGTGCTCGTTTCCCTCATGCTGGAGCTCAATCAGGCACTTGCCTCTGTATTTCACTATGTCGCCGCCAACCATCTTCACAGAGTCCTTCTTGTCAAATTCAGAATAGACCTGGCTTGTGACAATAACAGGTATCTTTTTCTTCCTTGCAATCTCGCTGAGGAAATTCAGCTGCTTTCCGAGGGAGCTGTTTATGCCCTTTATGTCTTCCTCTGTCCTGTCAGCGCGGTAGAGCATGCTTATTGTGTCCACAATTATTATTCCTATGCTATCATCCACAAGCTCCTTCAATTTTTCAAAGTCCTTCTTCTGCTCCTCAAAGGTTGCGGGCTGGAGAAAGACAGTCCTTTCCATCACCGGCTTTGAGTTTCCGCATATCTGGGCAAGCCTCGTCACAGAGAATCCCCCCTCTGTATCCATGAATATCGCCTTTTTCTTCCTGGCAATGCTTGCGAGCGCGACAAGGCAGAAATTCGTCTTTCCCGAACCAGAAGGGCCATAAATTACAGTTATGGCGTCCCGCTCGTAGCCGCCTGAAAGCAGCTCATCCATCGCATCGCTTCCAGAGGGCACCTTCTCCTCCTTTAATTCAGCTTTTTCCATCCTGCCGTTTCCGTAATAATATGGCTATAATAATCTTTCTTAACATGCTATCTGAAGATTGAGAGAAATCCCGTCTTCCTTGAGAGTTCCCTCCTCTTTTTTGCTATGAAAATTCCGAACTCCTTCTCAAGTCCTGCTGCATTCTCAAACTTTTCTTCCATTTTCTTAAAGCTGCGGGTGTGGTGGTAGTTCTTGCCGTTCTTGTAGGAGAACTTCATCTTCTTGTGCAGCAACTCGTGGTAGATGAGATAATCAAGCATCTCGGGCTTCGCATCCCTGAATATCTCGCTTACAGTAATCATATCCTCCTGGTAGTCATAGCGCGCCAGCTTCCTGAATGAAACTCCTGAGAATCTCATGTTCGGCTTCTCGAGAAGCCCGCTAAAATAACTATCATTCACCCTCTCAAAGGACTGCTCGAGCAGGGGCTCTGCCTCGCTCTTGCTTACCGAGAGATGCAGATTCTTTACAAAGTTTGAGTAAAGTTCCATCTCCATAGTCGGCTTAATCCTCTCACCCTTCTTTTTGAATATCTTCACAAGCAGCTCCTGGAAAAGCCCTTTTTTTATTGTTTGGGAGACATCCATCCAGCCCCTTCCCAGCCTGAACTCAACCAGGTTGGAAGCCCTTGAATAGGCAATTGAGGCGCTGTATCCCTTCATCCTTTTTTTGTACCTCACAGAACAAGAAACACCATTTTTTTCAGGGAAAAGCTCCCTGAATCCCTCAAGCGCAATAGAATCTTCCATCTTTACGCGTTGCACTCATACCTGAGCATCGCGGCAACCCCGCCTAGCTCCCTGAGCTGGACGCCCTCATTTGTCTCCACAGATATTATCTTCACAGATGTGCCGAATTTTTCCGCCTCGTTTTCAAACTTCTCTATTTCCTCGTCAGAGAGGCTCTCTGAGATAAGCACAGTGTCAACAGCAGCAGCAGAGATGAGGGAAAGCACAGCCTCCTTTCCATATGATACCTTTCCAGGTGTCTTGGCAAGGGCATCGAAAAAGCGCTGCATTGAATTCTTCTCATCCATTATCTCCTCATTGGCAAGCACGTCCTGGCTCTTTTCAAGGAGTTCCTTGACTCCGAAATCATCTGTATAAGTTATATCCTTAATTGCGATTATCTTCTTCTTGACATCATTTGTTATATAATTTCCATCCACAAAATCATATTTGGTGGGGCCCGGGCCTCCAACAATTATCCCCTTCAGCTCCTTTCCGAGAAACTGCGCTTTCATGTACTCTCCAACCTTATTGTAGAAATCCTTGGCAGCCCCCTCCCTCAGGCGCAGGAACCTCATTGCTGACTGCCCTCCTGCCTTGAACTTGCCCGGCACCATTGAATGGGTCCTGACAAGCACGTTTATGCTCTTGCCCTTGAGCATAGCAATTGTGGCTTCCCTCCTGTCTATAACAACAAACCCGTAGCTCTCCTTTGTCTCAAGCATCTCCTCCAAGGGCTCTGTGACAAATGCCTTGTCGCACCTGTATATCTTAACCTTGAGGGGGACCTGCGGCTCAATGCTCCAGACCCTTACATCGTTCTGCCCCTCCCTCTCTGCCACATTCCCGGCGAACAAAGAAAGTCCGTGCGGCGGTGTCTTATGATAGAGCTTCAGGTGCTGCATCATCCTTTCAAGAGCGTCAATAACATTCTTCCTTGTAGAAGTCGACTTTATGTTGGTGGCAGTGCCCTGCTCCTGCGCAAGCTGGGCCATTATCTTGTTTAGGTCATAGTCCTGCGGAATATAAACTGACACAAGCTCGGTATGCCTTCCCCTGTACTGCCCGAGCTCCTTCAAAAGCTTTTTCAGTTTGAACTTCTGCGCCGAATCCATAATATAAAGGGAAAGGCAATAATATATAAAAGTTTGTATAAGACGTGAGTAAACCAAAGATTTAAAAATATCCGCCTAAATATCCGAATGCAATGGGGCTGTGGGGTAGCCTGGCTATCCTTTTCGGTTTGGGACCGAATGACCCCGGTTCGAAACAACTGGTTACGCTCGGTTGACACAAAAAAATCTCTTGGAGATTTTTTGTGCAAGAAATGAAACATTTCTTTGCACGCAAGGTGGAGCGCAAGGCTCCACGACCGCGAAATCAATGCTAATTTTGATATCGCGGAAAAATTGCTGCGGTAGAACATGTAACTACTTGGCGAAAGTCCGGGCAGCCCCACTTTAATTCAGGTTTTATACGAAAAGTTTTTAAAACTGGGCAAAAAATCTATTTTATAGGCAAGAACATCAATGTTTGCTATTATTTACAAAGAAATTCCAAAGGAATTTCTTGTCCCAAAATTCGCCCGGCGAATTTTTGGTACCTTGCCTATATTCAGAAGACTTTAACAAATTTCAGATAAATATTAAAGTCTTCTCATTTAAAAGAATTCAGAGGAGAGCATTTTGGCAAAGAAATCAGAAGCGAAGTCCGCAAACAGATTCGGGACGAGATATGGACGCACCCTAAGGATAAAACTGGGCAAGGTTGAGGCGCAGTACAGGAAAAAGCTTGCATGTCCCTACTGCCACTACAAGCAGGTCAAAAGGGTGGCTCTTGGAATATGGAAATGCAGGAAGTGCAAGGCAGAGTTCACAGCATCTGCCTACAGCATTGAAAAGAAAAAGGCCAAGAAGCAAGAAATTTCAGAGTGATAAAAAATGGAATACAAATGCATGGTATGCAACAAAAAGGTTGCTGACACTTACATAAAGAGAAGGGTCAGGTGCCCATACTGCGGAAGCAAGATGCTTTTCAAGCCGAGGAGCCTTCCAACAAAAGTCAAGGCAAGATAATCTTTTTTTGTATTATGCAGGGAGAGTTCCCTGGTCAAAATGGCTGAAAATTCAGGTTATGGGATAACACTCAGATTGCAGCTGGATTCTAAGTCAAGCAAGGATTTTCTCAGCTCCATAAAGCCCGAGCTGAGCAATGAATATAGAATTTCAGCGAAAGGCAATGCAGTTGAGATAAGGTTTTCAGCAAGGGAAGCATGCGATTTTGAAGCAAAGTGTGCATCCCTCTCAAAATACATAAAGCTTTTTGAGAAGTCGGCAAGGCTCGCCAAGGAATGAGCAGGAGTGAAAAATGGCAAATCAGGACAAGGAAACAGAATCGCAGATTTCAGAGCTTCAGATGATGGAGCAGGCCTTCCAGAACCTCTCCTTACAGAAGCAGAACTTCCAGCTCCAGCTGGCAGAGGTGGACTCTGCGCTTGAGGAACTTTCAAAGGCAGAGAAGGCATACAAGATTGTGGGAAACATCATGGTTGCCTCGGACAAGGAAGAGCTGAAGAAGGAGCTTGAATCAAAGAAGGAGGTGCTCTCGCTAAGGATAAAGACGCTTGAGAAGCAGGAGAACAGCTTTCGTGAGAAGGCCTCGGAGCTCCAGAAAAAAGTAATAGAAAAGCTCGGAAAATCCCAGTAACAATTAAAAATAGAAGGCGATTGCAATGGCGGCAGGCAAGAAGAGAAATGAAAAAATTGCTCAGGTGCTTGAGCTCATGAAGGAGCTTGAGAACGATTCCACTGTGCCGAGGAATGTAAAGGCAAAGATAGCAAACGCCGAAAAGGCGCTTTCTGAAGATGCAGAGCTTTCGCTGAGGGTGCACAAGGCATTGAACGAGCTTGACGAGATTTCAGACGATGCAAACATGCAGCCCTACACAAGGACCCAGGTCTGGAACATAGTGTCTGTGCTCGAGAGCATTTAAGCAACAGCAGAAAATCATAGTTTCTTCCTTATCTCAACCTTTGATTTTGATATTATGGAATTTGGGACATAAATCAGGTCTCCCTTTTCGGTCTTTAGGCGGAGCTCCGTGAGGTCAACCTTTATGACATCGCCTTCTGTATGCTCATCTATTTTTATGTGGTCGCCGGCCCTTATCTGTCTGCTGCCAATTATTTTCAGCCCGGATATTATGCTGGGAACAGCATCCTTGACATAAAGGGCGGCTGATATGAGTATGAGCACTATGAAAGCCGCAGCCAGCCACCTGAAGACAGGGGCTGCAATCCCGATTTCCTTAAGCGCAAGTATTATTGAGAGCAGGTAAATCGCCCCTGAGATGACAAAGGATATTGAATCCTGGAGAGGTATGTTCCTCTTGAAAACCTTCTTGGCCAAGCCGTCAAGCTCTATTCCCCTGAGTATCTTCTGGACAAGCTTTCCGATGAACCTTCCTATGAAGAAGCCGCCTGCAAGTATGAACAGGGCTAGAAGAAAGTTGTTGAATATCAGCGATATGTTCTTCAGTGTCCCAACTGTCTCTGCAACAGCGCTCAGGTTGCTCTCATTCATGAAATAAAAAAGGGGAATAATTGTTTTATAAAGGTTTGGCAAAACTATATTCTTAAATATAACTGTTAAACAACATATCTGCTTTTCTGCCTGAAAAAGTTTAAAAGACAACGAATACTCGCAGGGCACAATGGGCGACCAGTTACTTATTGAGCAGATACAGGCGCTTGAGCAGGAGCTAAGCACCACTAAATACAATAAGAGGACTGAGCATGCCATAGGACTGCTGAAAGTGAAGATAGCCCGGCTCAAGGAGCAGCTTGAGTCAAGGCGCACAATAAGAAAGCAGGCACAGAGACCATCATATGCTGTAAAGAGGAATGGGGACGCGACAGTCGCCCTTATCGGATTTCCTTCTGTTGGAAAATCAACACTAATAAACAAGCTCACAAACGCAAACTCCAAGATCGCAAGCTACAATTTCACAACCCTTAACTGCATTCCCGGACTGATGGAATACAAGAATGCAAAAATTCAGATACTCGACCTTCCTGGAATACTTGAGGGCGCTGCTGATGGCACAGGAAAGGGCAAAGAGACAATCTCTGTGCTGCGGAATGCAGACCTTATCCTGCTGCTTGCAGACGCATATGCAGTTGAAGCTCAGCTTCCTGTGCTCAGGAAAGAGATTTACAGCGCGAGAATACGCCTGAACCAAAAGAAGCCAGATGTAAAGATAGACAAGAAGGCGAGAGGGGGAGTCACAATAAGCAGCACTGTAAAACTCACCAAGATAAAAAAGGACGAGATTGTGTCTGCGCTCAAGGAATTCAGGATAATGAATGCCGATGTTATTGTAAGAGACAACATCAACATAAGCCAGTTCATTGACTCTATCACAGGCAACAGGAAGTATGCATCAGGGCTCTTCGTGATAAACAAGATAGACATAGTGGGGCAGCAGGAAATCTCAAGGGTGAAAAAATATATGGCTGAGCTCTCAAAAAAATCAGTTGTACTCAAGGATAAGAGTGGAGTTAACTATGTTATGATATCGGCGGAGAAGGGCATAAACCTTGAGCTTCTCAAGGAGGCAATTTACCAGAAACTCAAATTCATAAGGATTTACCTGCGCGAGGTCGGAAAAGAGGCGGACCTTGACAAGCCCATGATAATGAGGGAGGGCGCGGCAATAAGGGATGTCTGTTCAAAGATACACACAAGCTTTGTGGAAAAGCTGAGGTTCGCGCGCGTCTGGGGAAAATCAGCAAAGTTTCCAGGGCAGAAATTCAAACTGGAGCATGTTCTCAAGGATGGCGACATAGTGCAGCTGCATCTTAAATAGTTAGGGCAAATTCTTAACATAATCCTTTCTAAATGAGAAGCCATGCCTCTTTGCAGCCCGTCTAAGCTCTCTGTCAAAGCCAGAGCCGTACTGCGCAGCCCTCTTCTTCCTCATCGCAAACCTTTCAGGAAGCCCGAGAAATACTGCAGCCTTCCTAAGAATTATCTTCTTTTCAGTTTCACTTATCTTCAATGAGGAAGGCATTGACATTGCAAGCCTTATCACATCCTCATCAAGGAAAGGAGTTCTTATCTCGCATGAAAGCGCCCTCGCAATGGGATAGTCCCGCAAAAGGTCCCTCTTGTACATTGAGAGCAGCCCCTTCCTGCATTCCTCATTAACATCAGCGCCTGACTTAAGCGCCTTGAGATGCCTGTCATAGCCGGCGAATATTTCCTCTGAGCCGAGCCCAGAAAAGAGGATATTGACTCCCTTTGATTTTGCAAGCTTCAGGGCAGAGTAGATGACAGCTCCGATGCTTAGTGTTACAGAGTCATCAGTCCTCAATATTGCTTTTACTTCTCTTATCGCATCCTCAAACTCTTCCTGGGAGAAAACCTTCTTTTCCAGCTGGAATCCAAGCTCGCCTGCCGCAAGCGACGCCCACCTGAGGTCCTCGCTGTTCTTCATGCCGACAGAAAAGCAGATAGGCTCTGCGCCGAGCTTCTTTGCTGCGAATGCAATAAGCGTTGAATCAACCCCCCCTGAAAACATCACTCCAAAGGGACTGTCTGGCAACCTCTTTTTGAGTGCAGAAAATAATCTGTCTGAAAGCTCATTCTCTGCATTATTGAATCTGATTTTCTCTCTGCAAAGCTCAAGGATGCGCCTTTTCCACCCCTCTTCATCAACCAGCCCTGCTTGAGTTTCATACCATTCCATAACTGCCAGGTTTTCCTTTCAGAATAAAAACCTTTTCGCCTTGTATAAAAGCAAAAATTTAAATATTCCCATATAAGAGATTATCTCACAAAAGTGGGGTGCTTAGAATGAAACTTGCTCTTGCAGAGCCAAAATACCTTAAGGATAGCATTTCAATAATCTCAGAACTCGTCAACGAGGCGAGAATGAAGATAACTTCTGACTGCATAGAAATAATTGCCATGGACCCGGCGAATGTGGCCATGGTGGCATTTAAGCTGCTCTCCAGCGCATTTGTCGAATATGACATAGAGAAGCCCACTGAGCTGGGGATAAATCTCTCAAATCTCAAGCAAATTCTAAAAAGAGCCGGCTCTAACGAGACCATGATTATTGAGACAGCAGAAAACCGCCTGAAGATAACATTAGACGGCAACACAAAAAGGACATTCTTAATACCCCTTATTGACCTCGAGGAAAAGGAGCAGAAAGTGCCTGAGCTGAAATTCACAGCCAAGATAAAGACAAGCTCCTCAACGCTGAGCAGCTCCATAGAGGACGCCGACATCGTCGCAGAGTCAGTGACATTTGCAGTGGAGCCGCAGCGCTTCATAATCTCTGCAGAGGGAGACCTCAGCAAGGCGCAGGTTGAGATAAAGGCATCTGAATCAACGAAGATAGAGCTCAAGGGAGAGGCAGTCAAGGCGAGATACTCAATTGAATACCTGAAGAAGATGATGACAGCATCAAAACTATGCGAGAACGTAAGCATCTCAATGAGCAATGACTACCCGCTGAAACTTGAGTATGCAGAGACAGACAAGCTGATGATTGCATTCATCCTCGCACCAAGGATTGAGAACGACTAAGCATTTCTTTAATTTTTTTTACAAAGAAATTGCGCAGGGTTTAAAGCCCCGCACACAAAGAATTGTTTTACAATTCTTGTGCCCCAGAAATGCTATGCATTCAAAGAAACGCTTGGGCGTTTCTTGAACAAGACACAAAGACAGGGTCTTGTGCACAAAAAATCCTTAAGGATTTTTTTGTGAATTCTTTTAGAATTTCTTTGTTTCTTTGGGCTTTAGTGCGCAATTTCTTGTTCAAAGAAATGTTCTGCATTCAAAGAAACGCTTTGCGTTTCTTGAACAAAAAATTCTTTTTGAATTTTTTTGTTTCTTGAACAAAAAATCTCCAAGAGATTTTTTTGTTCCAAAACTCGCGAATCAGCGAGGAGCGTAAAGCTCCGGACTTTAGTCCGGAGATACAAAGAAATGCAAAAGCACAAAGACAGGGTCTTGTGCAAGAAAGGCATAGCCTTTCTTTGCATTTCTTGTACAAATTGAGCGAAGCTCAATTGTACACAAAATCTACGATTTTGTTGTACAAAACGCAAAGACGGGGTCTTGCGCACAAAAAATCCTTAAAGATTTTTTTGCGAATCCTTATGGATTTTTATGTAGCTCCGAGCAGCGAGTTTTGTTACTATTTTTGAATGGCTAAAAACCGAAAGATTTAAATATTAAAATATTATTACCTTTTAATAACAATAATTATTTGGAGATGTTAAAATGTCTTCATTTGAAAAGAAGATTGCAACCGCAATTGTACTGCTGGGAGCGGAAGCGGGAGTAGCACTGGGATTAGATGCAATGCTGGCAATGCCAATAATAGGAAGCGTTTGTGCCATTGCAATAATATGTGAAACAGAAAAAAAACTAGATCGGCCGTATGTAATTAATGTTGAAAGGTTCACGAGCCAGGGTCAGAATTACTTAACTGCTGACTTAACTATTGACCACATACCGGGCAGAGATGATACTTATCTCTTGAAGGAAGTTACTGCCAAGGAAGGTGACACCTACCTGAATCTCGGAATTCAGGATAGCTTTGCAGAGGATTTGGCAAGAGCGATAAACAATACGCCTGACGGTAAGATAACACCCGGGCAGCACCTTTACATGCCAATACTACTACATATAATAAATGAGCCTAAAACAAAAGAGCAATCAACTCTTGAAAAGCTTCTAATATCGCCATTACCGCTATTACCATAAAAATGATTTTTTTTATTTATTTTCTCCAACTGTATATTCTCAGGATTTTTGGCGAGTGGGGGTTGCCCTCTGCTGATATTAGCATTGAGTAACTTATTGTCTGCTCTGCTGAAATTGCCTGGAGCACAAAGTTTGGATTTGAGGATATTGAGAATGTAAAGTTGAACATGAATAGTCCATTCTCGTTGAGAAGGTTTCTTATTGAGAAGTTTATATAAGAGGAATTTCCAGTGAGAACTGCTTGCCTGAATGCCTGTTCTTTTGAGAGCCCCTTAAGGACTGAAAGGTCCTATTCACAGGAATAGAGGCGTGCACGCTCAGGCATGACAACTGATAAAAGAATATATAAAAAAGCGCGGAATGATAAAGTCGGACGAGGAGTTTAAGTACAAAGGACTTTTCAAATGAGTAAATCCTTCCTTTCTTCTTTATTTTTAATTGTTTATCTCATTTCTCAATATTTACACTATTTTTGTCATTATTTATATTTTCCTTTTTGATTAAACTTTTTCTAAAAGTTTCTCTCTTCCTTTTTCGTTAACCTTTTTCTAAAAGGTTATTTTCCATAGTAATCAGACATGCTGAGTATGCCTGCTCTTCTGTAATCTCCTTTATGTCACCCTCTTTTTCTATTCCTATTTTTTCAAGAGAGAGCTTTCCAACAGAAACTCTTTTCAGTGAAACAACAGCGCAGCCGACTGCTGAAAGCATCAGGCGAACCTGCCTCTTCTTGCCTTCTAAAATGGTTATTTTAACCTCTTTATTGCCAATTCTTTCAGCAGAGCACTCTTTTGTCCTGTATTCTGATTCTTTTCCTTCAAAATCTTCAATCGGAATAATAATTCCCTTCTTAAGAAGCAGCAATGAATCTTCTGAAATTTCTTTGTCAAGCGTTGCAATATAGGTTTTTTCAACCTTGTTCTCCGGCTTCATCATAAGCTCATTTAACTTTCCGTCGTTTGTTAAAATCAGAAGCCCGGTGGTATCTTTGTCAAGGCGGCCGACAGAAAACAGCGAATTTATTTCCTTCCCTAAGAGGGGAAGCCGCTTCTTCCTTATGAACGAGAATATTGTCTTGGCCTTCCTGTCCCTTGACTTCTGGCAGAATATGCCTGAGGGTTTATTTAGTGCAAGATAAATGTTCCTTAATCTTGAAACCTGCCTTCCATTAAGTGAAACAGCAGAGCTTTCCTTTATTTCATAATTGGGATTTGTAACTGTCTTTCCATCAACAGTTATATGGGAATGCATTATTGAATGTGCAGCGTCTTCCCTTTCTTCAAATTCTCCTGTTTTTGCAAGATATTGTATAAGCCTTATTTTTTTGCTCATCCTTGTTTCTCCTTTCTCTTAATTACAGTTATCCTTTCCGAGACGTTGCTCTCAGTTGATTTTTCAGGGTCTTTTTTGGCATAGGCAGAGATTATCTTTTTTGAAAATTTGCTAAATGTCTTATCTTCAATTGAATACCTGGTTTTATCCATCAGGCGCTGCATGAAATAGATGTTGTGGTAAATCCTTAACCTAAATCCGAGCTGCTCCTGAGTTTTTAGGAGATGGTGAAGATATGCCCTGCTGTAATGAGTGCAGGTAAAGCATTTGCATTCTGAGTCAATAGGCGAAAAATCATCCCTGTAAATCTTGCTGTCCAGTTTTAACTTTCCGTGCCATGTGAACATTGTTCCATGCCTTGCATTTTCAACTGGAAAAATACTGTCAAAAAAATCAACTCCCATTGAAACGCTTTTTACAATGTCTTCCGGGCTTCCAAGTCCCATTATGTATTTTGGCTTATCTTCAGGCGCATAGCGCATAACGCTTTTTATCATTGAGTAGCTGTCCCTCTTCGGCTCCCCGATAAAAAGCCCGCCGAGAGAGATTCCGTCAAAATCCATGTCCCTCATGAACTTCATGCTTTCAATCCTGAGCTTCCTGTAAAAGCCCCCCTGGGCAATTCCGAAAAGCAGCTGGCTTCTCTTTGTGTGCGCCTTCTTGCAGCGCTCTGCCCAGGCATGCGTCTTCAGCATTGAGTCCTCGGTCTCCTCTTTGCTCATGCCGTAAGGCGGGCAGTAGTCAAGGCACATCGCCGCGTCAGAGCTGAGCTCCTGCTGGATTTTAATAATCATTTCAGGAGTCATCAGAATGTTCCTGCCGTCAAACGGGGAGCGGAACTTTATGCCGTCCTCTGTTGTTCCCCGGAAGAAGCTCTGCCTCAGAATCTGGAATCCGCCGCAGTCGGTGAAAATCGGCTGGTTAAAGTTCATAAAGCCGTGAATCCCGCCTGCCTTTTTCACAACATCTGTTCCCGGAGCAAATGAAAGCAACAGCGCATTGGCAATTATCGCCTGCACCTTTATCTCCTTAAGATCATGCGGTGAGAGGTAGCGGGGAGCTGCCTTTGTTGCGACAGGCATGAAAAACGGCGTCAATGCATCTCCGTGGCTTGTGTGAAGTATCCCTGTTCTCGCCTTTGTCTTCCTGTCCGAATATTTTATTTCAAGCATTATGAATCACTTATACGAGAAGACTTTAATATTTGTATGAAATTTGTTAAAGTCTTCTGGATATAGGCAAGGTAAATAATAACGAATATTAATGTCCTTGCCTATAAGAAATGATTTTTGTGCCTAATTATTAAATTTATGCATCAAACTATGGTTAATTTATCTCAAGCGCAAACCTTATCACAGGATACCGGCCCTCAACTTTTTTAGATGCTGGCGAATATGCCAATATGGAATGTGTGAGGTCTGTTGCGCAGAAATAGTATGTCTCAGGAGGGTAGACGCTGCACTCCCTTATGCTGCTGAAATGGTTTTGAGGATCGCTGGAATAAAACGCTTCGCTGTTAACAATTATCGGAATAAATGTCTGGTATATTATGAAATCCGAAACATCCCATTCAACATAATCGCCGCTCTCGTTCACAAGCTCTATCTTTGCTGAGGTTATCACTCCATTATCATATATAATGCTGTAATTATAATCGTTGCTGGGAATTATGTAAGGAGTTGGCCCTGCTAAGTTATTATAATAAATGTCACTAAAATTATCTGATAGCCAGAGCAGTTTTGTGTTTTTCATGCAGTCAGGAGAAGAGCAAGTGCTGCTCCTAATTGTTCCCTGCGCAGCATTCACATAAAATATAAACGTGCTGCTGACGCCATCAAGTTTCGGAAAATCGTGTAGTTTGAACTCGCAGTAGCATTTATTGTCAGCAGAGCACTGCTGCTCCATTTTTAGAATCATAGAGAGAATCTGCTCTTCTGGCTGAAGCATGGAGGCGGGGTTGTAGCATGAGGAGTTGAGATTCATAGTTCTATCTGAAAGAATCTGCGCTTCTTTATTTACGCAGCTGTCGCGCTCTGGATATTTGCTGTTTGAACATGTTGTGACAATTTCCTTTGCCTTCCCAGAGGCAGTTTCATAGCTTGAAAAATCATAATTAATCACTGCCTTGAAAGAAGGATTAACTGAATATAGAAGGGGTGAAATTTCTTTATTTTGCGCTGGGGCTGCTGGCTGCGAATTCCCTGTATTAAGAGAAAGCGAACTGCATTCATCATCCTTGCGGGTGCAGCTTGTATCACCATTGTCAAAAATGAAGTCAGGAGATTTTGTGTCATAGAAGCACAGGGGGTTCACCCTCTGCCCGTTGATTCTTATCTCAAAATGGAGGTGGGGGCCTGTTGAAAGCCCTGTGCTGCCCTCAACTCCTATCTGCTGCCCTTTTGAAACTGTCTGGCCTTTTGAGACGAGAACATTTTGGAGATGCCCGTAAATTGTCTGGAAGCCGTTGTGCTGGATTAGCACAGAGTTCCCATAGCCTTTTCCACAATAGCAGTTGTCATCCCATGTGCCTGATGCATCATAATAAATGCATTCTTCTTTGCAGGAATCATATGTAGCGATGACTGTCCCGTCAGCCACTACAAAAACAGAGGTTCCTCTCGGATGTCCCAAATCAATTCCGGGATGATTGTTATACTCTCCCTTTAAAATTCTTTTTCCAAAGCATGAAGTGACCATATAATGCTGTCCGTCAGAACCGCCGTTTTTCTCAATTGGATAGGCAAGCCCGCTTGAAAGGTCGATTTGCGCAGCAACACTGCTTGCACCGCCCTCTGCTATGATAATGTTCTCATCTGTCTTCGCGACAACTGCTGTTTTTCCATTGCTGGATGAAATACTGAATGAGTAGTAATCCTTGCTTGTAGGCAGCTCGTCATCAGTGTAAAGCGCCAGGTATGGGTCAAGGAAATCAGGATAAAGCCTTGAAAAGGCGTGTATTACTGATGCATCGTCAGGATAACATTCTTTTTTGGGAAGCCCGTCGCTTTTGTACCAGTATGAGAATCCTGCATCAGAGCCGCAGTCAGCTCCGGGAAGCCCTCCCCGCGATGCGAGGTTCATTGCTGTGTCATATTCTGCATACCTTCCTGAAAGGTCTATGAACATTAATGCCCTCTCACCCTTTGCATAAACATCAAAGAGGCGGAACTGCTCAGCGCCTATGCTTTCTGTCATTGCCTTGCTCTTGTTGTAAAGCGCAATGAAGAGCATGGTGAATATGATTATGGATGAAATTGCCAGGAAAAACACAAGAAAATTTCCTTTCCTATTAATGCGTCTCATATCAGTTAACTTCTTTTTAATATTTATAAAGTTTTGTAGTCACAGGGGCGTTCCCATCCTCTGCATCGGCTGTGCAAAATTCAATGGCAAAATCAGGATTAAAAGAAAAGTTTATAATATACCTCTTCACCACAAGAACAAGTTTTTGTAGATAAAATGAGCGGAAAGCTAAATCCTTTAAGGAAAATTGTAATACATGGAAGAGGCGGACAGGGCGCTGTGACTGCAGCAGAGCTTATTGCAAAGGCTGCTTTCTACGACGGCAAGGAAAGCCAGGCATTCCCAAGCTTTGGAGTTGAAAGAAGGGGCGCCCCTGTGCAAGCATTCTGCAGGATTTCAAAAGAAAAAATTACCCTGAAAAGCCAGGTTTACGAGCCAGATTATGTAATCATCCTTGACTCAACGCTTCTTCCCCTTGTAGATATCAAGAACCTTTCTGAAAAAAAAGGAACGCTTATAGTGAACACTGCAAATTACATTGACAGCTCAAAGTTCACGGGAATCAACGTGCTTTCAGTGGACGCAAGCTCTGTTGCGCTGGAAATCTTCAGGGCAGACATAGTGAACACGGCGATGGTTGCCGCATTCTCGGCATTCACAGGTGAGATTTCAATGCAGTCCATGATAAAGGCGCTTCCTGAAATATTTGAAAGGAAAGACATAATAGAAAAGAACCAATCAGTTTTGGAGAGGATATACTCCAACTGCAAGGAGTGCAAGCCAGGAAAATAGGAATTAGCATGGCAGAAAAAAAAACATCTGGCAAAGGCGGGAAAAAAAGCGGAATCCAGTCGATAAACGGCATACCCCTCTCTGTTGGCGCAGTAATCTCTGAGCCCGGCTCAACTCTTCGCAACAAGACAGGCAGCTGGAGGACATTTCACCCTATTATTGATTATAAGAAATGCATAAAGTGCGGGCTCTGCTGGACATTCTGTCCTGACGCTGCAATTTCAAAGGATTTCAAGATAAACTATGATTACTGCAAGGGCTGCGGGATATGTGCTTCTTCATGCCCTGTGAAAGCCATAATAATGGAGAAAGAAAAGAAGTAGGTGAAAAAAATGAAAAAGGAAGTACTGGCAAAGCTTAATCAGAATGCAGAAAACGACGCAATAACCCTGAAGGAGATAATGGGAGAGGAAAAAAGCATAGAAAGCATAACAAACCGCTTTTCACAAAAGCTGACTGAGAGGCACGGCGCAGAGTTCGGAGGGGTGCTGCTGCTGAAATACAACAAACACGACAATAAGGTTGAGCTATACTGCGGGCAGATGAAAACCCCTGCAATGCTGTTCTCCCCCGAAGACATTGGAGAGATACCGCACCAGGTTATGCTTCTTCGCGAGAGGAAGAAAAAGGAAGCAGAAGTGGCAGAGTGGAACAAATCAAGAAAGGTAAACCCTACTGATATTGAAAAAGAAGAGTGAAAAATAGAAAATGAGAAAGCTGATAGAGACAAGCGACGCAGTTGCGCAGGCGGCAATGCTGTGCAGGCCGCTTGTAATTCCAATGTACCCGATAACGCCCCAGACTCACATAGTTGAAAAGCTCGCCTCGCTGATAAGCGACGGAAATCTTGATGCAGAGATGATACACACAGAGTCAGAACACAGTGCCATGAGCGCGGCAATTGGGGCATCTGCAGCAGGGGTAAGGGTTTTCACGGCAACTGCTTCCCAGGGGCTCGCGCTGATGCATGAAGTTTTATTTATCGCATCAGGAATGCGCTTTCCAATTGTGATGGCTGTCGCAAACAGGTCTCTTTCAGCGCCCATAAACATCTGGAACGACCAGCAGGACTCTATTGCAGAAAGGGACTCGGGCTGGATTCAGTTCTATGTTGAGACAGCGCAGGAGGCAATGGACACAACAATAATGGCATACAAAATTGCCGAGAACAAGGATGTGCTCCTTCCAGTGATGATATGCATTGACGGATTCACCCTCTCGCACGTCTTTGAGCCGGTAGACATCCCTGAGCAGAAAGCGATTGACAGGTTCCTGCCAAAATATGAGCCGGGTGACAAGCTGGATGTGAAAAATCCCAAGAGCTTTGGACCCATAGCATTTCCGGACACATTTGCAGGATTCAGGAAGATGCAGGATGAGGCAATGGGGCGCTCAATTGATATCATCAAAAATGTAAACTCAGAATTCAAAAAGGCATTCTCGCGCTCATACGGCGACGGGCTTGTGGAAAATTACATGATAGAAGACGCAGAATATGCGATTGTTGCCATGGGCTCTGCCTGCGGGACAGCCAGGGCAGTTATAGATGAGATGCGCAAAAAGGGCAAAAAATATGGCATGATAAGAATAAAGTGCATGAGGCCATTCCCGCGAGAGGAAATAATCTCTGCTGCAAAGCCCCTTAAGGGTATCGCGGTGCTTGACAGGAACATAGGGCTAGGAGCAGGAGGAGCTTTATTCACTGAAATAAAAGCAATCCTTCCAGAAAAAAATGTCAATGATATAATACTCGGGCTCGGCGGAAAGGACATCACAATTGAGGATATAAAAAAATCATTTGAAATAGCTGAAAAGGAAAACAGCAGCACTCAGTGGCTACTCTGAACTGAAAAAGCAGCAATCACACAAACGCAAAATGAAGCATCAGATAATGAGAGAAGAAGAGCTGAAAAGCCGCTGTATCTACTGCAGCGCCAAAATAGAGCTGAAAAAGTGGAAGTCAGAATTTGAGCATTTCTTCCACTACAAGATTGCAGTGTGCGACAATTGCCACTGCAGGAACAGGATACGCGTAAAGTTCAGCGGCTCAGGAGAGGATTCCTGGGCAGAGGGGCTTGAAAAAAAAGTAATTGAGGGTTAAGGGTTGGAAATCAAAATGATAATGGGACTGCCGGAAGAGGAATACTTTGCATCAGGGCACCGCGCCTGCGCAGGATGCGGAGCCGCGATAATATTAAGGCATGCGCTTAAGGCAGCAGGCCCTAACACAATTGTTGTCAGCGCAACAGGATGCATGGAAGTAGTCAGCTCGCCCTATCCCGAGACAGCATGGAAGCTGCCCTGGCTGCACGTTGCATTTGAGAATGCAGCTGCTGCAGCATCTGGAATAGACGCGGCCCTGAAAAAGATGGGAAAGAGGGATTCTGTCAACATACTTGTGATAGGCGGCGACGGGGGGACATTCGACATAGGGCTGCAGGCGCTCAGCGGAGCTGCTGAGAGAGGCAACAAGCTTACCTACCTCTGCTATGACAATGAGGCATACATGAACACAGGAATACAGAGAAGCGGTGCAACTCCCAAATATGCCTCCACAACCACAACTCCCTATGGGCTGAAGATACACGGCAAGACTCAGTTCCCAAAGAACATGCCATTCATAATGGCATCGCACGGCTGCTATGTGGCTACAGCCAACATCTCAGAGTTTATGGACTTTCAGGCAAAAATGAAAAAGTCATTTTCAAAGCCAGGAGTGAGCTACATTCAGATTCTCTCTCCGTGCCCGCCTGGATGGAAGAGCCAGACAGACCAGGCAGTGAAAATATCACAGCTCGCGTTCAGCTCAAGGGTAACGCCCCTCTATGAGATTGAGGACGGAAGAATAAAGATAAGCAAGGAGCCGGTTAAGCCTGTGCCTGTCTCAGAATACCTGAAAACCCAGCAGAGGTTTTCCCAGATGTCAGCAGAGGAGAGGGCGGAAATCCAGAAATTTGTGGATTCTGAATGGGGAAAAATCTCAGGGCTTGCAAAATCAGGGTTGAAAATATTCTAATAATATTAACAATATTTATTGTACAAGGGTGCCCCTGAACTTTTTTCCTTCTATAACATTTGAGAGATTTCTAATGTCCTTTCCTATTATGTAAACCTTTATCCCAAACCTCTCGCACTTCCTGCTTGCTACAGGATCAAAGGGGGCATTCAGGCCCGGGTCCCATTTATTGCCTACAATCTTCCTGAAATCCTTCCAGGAAATCTCATTAATCTTTTTTGCACCCCGGAATTTTTTCGGGTCCCTGTCATACACATAATCTATATTGCTGATGTTTATTATTTTTTTCACGCCGAAATTCTTTGCCAGGAGCACAGCGTCATAATCAGTGCTGCAGCCGGGCTGATAGCCAGCCGCCACAAAAATCTTATTCCTGAACCTCAATCTCTCATTCGGATTTTTGATAACCTTGGAGTATGCATGTTCCTTGAAAACTGTTAGCAGGAGATGGGCATTCAACCGTGTTGAATGGATTCCAAGCCAATCCTTATCCACATCATGCACCTTGACTATCTTTTCAGCAGCATTCATATAGATTCTCGCAGTCCTTCCCCCGCCTGCAATTATTATGAATCTTTTTCCACGTCTGATATGCTTCAATATTGTGTTTCTGAATCTCTTCAGGAATTGCACATCAATATCTCCTGGAACAATTATGGAACCGCCAAGGGAAATCACAACTGTCTCATTTTCCATTCTCATGCACCTCAAAAGCCAGAACCTGCCTTAATGCACTCGTCCTCGCTCCAGCAGCCCATCCAGCCGCCATCATTCAGATAACCGGCGTATTTGCCTCTCAATCTTTTCATCTCATCATAGTTTGCAGCGCAGACATCATCCCATATATCAAAGTATATTGTGTCATAGCGCCTCTGCGGAGCAAAGTTGAATATGTCAGAATGCTCTATTAATACTTTGCTGTTGAAAATTATCTGCGAGGCAACAAGACGTATTATCTCAAGATGCTTCTCTGCCACTGTTATTGATTTCACCTCGGGCTTTTTCTCAGCCAAGAGCACCACAAGCCCCAGCCCGAGCCCGCCTATCAGCACATCTCCCCTGCATTTTTTTATGAATTCATAATTAGTATAGAATTCCATAGGAGAATTTGACATTATTGTGCGTTCCAAATTCTCATCATAAAGCTTTACATACTCGCCGGGCTCAAGCGTGCGGTCCACCAGCGGATTTGCAGGACGAGTGTTTGCCCTTTCCAATGCGCTCTTTTCAATCCTGAATTTCATTATAGAGAAGCGCTCGCCATTGCACTGGCTGAAGCGCGAAGAGAGTGACTTGAATGCCTGTTTGTCATTTGAGTATTCCAGCAGCTCCTCAATTTTAGGGTATTCTTTCATGCTGTCCCTATGAGGGTCACCCCTGTAAGCACCAGCGTTATGCCCATCCACTTCCAGGCATTCATTCTTTCTTTTAGATATCTCATTGACAACAGAATTGTCCAAATATACGAGAGAGATACAAATGGATAAAGCACTGATAGGGGGCCGAATTTCAGGGCAATCAGGAACGGAATTGTTGAAAGCCCATAAAGGATGAAGCCGAGCAGGAGTTTGTAATTTCTAACAATCCCTTTTAGCGTGAATCTTGTTCCTGTGGAGCCCATCTTGAGCATGAGAGCGCCTGTTGAACCGAGAAGTGTTGCAAAAAGCGTGAGGGCTATTCCAACTGCAATCATTTTTTCCTCACCTTAATGTTCTTCTTTGCGCTTCCTTTGGTGCTGCCTATTCCTATAAGGCTTATGCCGAAGAATATCACTGCAATTCCAGCCCACTTCTGCATGCTCATACTCTCGCCGAGAAACCGTGTTGAAAGGATGCTGACCCAGACAAACCCGGTTGAGACAAAGGGGTAGAGCACAGAGAGCTCGCCGTTCCTGAGCGCAATTATCAGCAGAACAGCGCCTACGAAGTAGGATGCAAGCCCGATTATCAGGGGCACATTTGTGATGATTGAATAAATATTGAGCAAAAGGGTTTTTGAGGCAACCTTGTAAAGAATCTGCCCTATTGATGTAAAAATCGTGCAGACAAGCACCAAAACTATCGCCCACAGCTTTGTCTTCAAATTTATTGCACCCCCGCTGAATCTTTGCTGCTCGCATTTATATACTTTTTTAATTCAATATCAAGAAAGATGCAAAGTCAATGGGAGAAACTACAATGGAAAACTTTTTAAGAAGCGCTGAACTAAGCAGCTTCAAAAAGAGGTGACATGTTGGGTGATTTTTCTTATACAGAGACAGTAAGACAGGCAATGTCTTCCCTAAAGAGCTCTGAGAAGGGGCTTTCCTCCTCAGAGGTGAAGGAACGGCTCTTGCACTTTGGAAAAAACCTTATTCGGGAAGAAAAAAGGATAAGTCCCGTAAGGATATTTCTGAACCAGTTCAGGGATTTCATCATAATAATCCTGATTGCAGCAGTAATAATCTCATTTCTCATAGGCGAATACATTGATGCAGCCGCCATATTTGTAATACTTATCATCAACGCAATCCTCGGCTTCAGCCAGGAATACAGGGCTGAAAGGTCAATACAGGCGCTGAAGAAGATTGCAAGCCAGAAGGCAATGGTGCTTAGGGAAGGAAAGAGGCAGGAGATAAACGCCTCTGAGCTTGTTCCCGGCGACATAATATTTCTTGAGGCAGGAATGATAGTGCCTGCTGATGCTCGGCTCATTGAGGCGATAAACCTGGAAGCGCAGGAATCAGTTCTTACTGGAGAGTCAGCCCCTGTCAGAAAAATCACTGAACAGCTTTCTGAAAACGCCATCCTGGCTGACAGGACCAACATGGCATTTTCCTCTACTCACATAACAAAGGGCAGGGGAATGGCGCTTGTAAGCTCAACGGGCATGAACACAGAGATTGGGCGGATTGCACAGATGATAGAGGCGCCTGACACTGATTTGACCCCACTTCAAAAAAAGCTGAAGCAGCTTGGGGTTTTCCTCGGCTATCTTGTAATTGTGGTATGTGTAATCGTGTTCATCGCCCAGATACTCAAGGACGCGCAGATACTCTCAATGATAGCATCGCTTGATGCAGGAGTGTTCAGGGAAAAGGCATTTGTGGAGATGCTGATTAATGCAGTTTCCCTTGCAGTTGCCGCGCTTCCAGAAGGGCTTCCTGCAATAGTGACAATTGCGCTTGCCATAGGGGTTCAGCGCATGATAAGGAGGAACGCCCTTATCAGGAAGCTTCCCTCAGTGGAAACCCTCGGCTGCATAAATGTGATATGCACCGACAAGACAGGAACTCTCACATGTAATGAGATGACTGTGAAAAAGCTATTTGTTGATGAGCGCATAACAGGCATTTCAGGCGAGGGCTACTCAGCAGCAGGGGACTTCTCCCAGAAGTCAAAAGACCTTGAAATGCTCCTGAGAATAGGCGCTCTCTGCAATGATGCTGAGATAGAGGAAGGCATAACTGGGGACCCCACAGAGATTGCGCTCCTTGTAAGCGCAGGCAAAGCAGGGCTCTCAAAAAAATTCCTGTCCTTAAAATATCCGAGGATAGACGAGATACCCTTTGAGTCAGAGAGAAAGCTGATGACTACAATTCACAGGGTTGCCCCAGAATCAGGCGAAAAGGGCGCTGGGAAGAAAATGCTCTCCTGCGTAAAGGGTGCGCCTGATATTCTTCTCAGGAAATGCGCAAAAATAATAATCAACGGCAAGGAAAGGAAAATAACCAAGCAAGATAGGAAGAAGATACTTGAGACAAATGAGGTTCTCGCCTCGCAGGCGCTCAGGGTGCTTGGCTTTGCATTCAGGGAATTTCCGGGAAAAAAATGCAATGAAAAAGTGAAGAAAGAGGCAGAATCAGGGCTTACCTTCACAGGGCTGCAGGCACTGATTGACCCGCCAAGGGAGGAGGCGAAAAATGCAGTTGAGAAATGCAAGAACGCCGGAATAAGGGTTGTGATGATAACAGGCGACCACAGGGCGACTGCGGTTGCAATAGCCAGGGAGCTGGGAATAGAAGGAGATTTGCTCACAGGAGATGAAATTGAAAAACTTCCGGACCTTGACGGCGTTATTGAAAAAGTTTCAATATATGCGAGGGTGAGCCCCGAGCACAAAATCAAGATTGTTGAGGCGCTGAAGAGGAAGGGCTACATTGTGGCTATGACAGGCGACGGGATAAATGATGCGCCGGCACTAAAAAGATCAGACATGGGCATAGCGATGGGGGCCACAGGCACAGATGTTGCAAAAGAGGCGTCTGACATGGTGCTTACAGACGACAACTTCGCCTCAATTGTAAGCGCAGTTGAGGAAGGCAGGATAATCTACGACAACATAAAAAAATTTGTGAGATACCTGCTTTCCAGCAACTTTGCAGAAGTTATGACAATATTCATCTCAATACTGCTGGGCCTTCCGCTGCCCCTTATTGCAATACAGATACTCTGGATAAACCTTGCGACAGACGGATTGCCTGCCCTCGCACTAGGGCTTGAACCGGCGGACAAGGAAATCATGAGGAGAAATCCAAGGAGCAGGCGTGAGCCGATAATCACGAGGGAGGATTTTACAATAATGTTATTTCTGGGCATCGTGATGACTGTTGAGACGCTTCTCATTTTCAAAAGCTACCTTCCTGATGTCGTGCATGCAAGGACTATGGCATTCACAATGATGGTGATGCTTCAGATGTTCAATGTGCTGAACTGCAAATCCCTTGAAAAGCCGCTGCACAAGGCAGGAATATTCTCAAACAGGTATCTCATCTATGCAATATTGATATCTCTGGGGCTGCACATTACAATACTCTACAGCCCGCTGAATTCAGTGTTTAATGTCATGCCTCTCGGGCTGCGGGACTGGGTAAAGGTGCTGCTGCTTTCTGCCTCAATAGTTGTAGTGGGAGACCTGATAAAGCTCGCAGCAGGAAGCAGGATTATGAAAAAAGAAGAGAAAAAGATAGCCCCGCAGATATAATCATTCAAAAAGCTCAGAATACTTATTTTTAATTTCTATTATGCTGTCAAGCACAACTGCCCTTTTTGTCTGAAGTGCTTTTTCTATGCTGTTTTTAACAAGTTCGTGCTTCCAGCTTCCATTTGGAACGTAGACAGCTTTTATTCCTGCATCTATGGCCGGTTCTATGTCTGACCTGTAATAATTGCCAACGCTGTATGAGTGTTCCTTATCATGATTTCCCAAAAGGGACAATATCGCAGTAGGAGTCTTATCAGAGTTGATGACCTTGATGCTGTTCCTAGCGAACCATCGGTCCAGCCCGTTGGCAATTACTTTTTGCATCTGGTAATTGTCATCTCCTTTTGTGAGAAGCATTAGACTGTCTTTCTGATAGAGCAGAAAGTTAAGTGTTTCTTCAGCGCCAGGCACAATATCAGTAGCGGGAGTTTCAAATGCAGTGTTGCCTATTGCCAGCATTTCCTCAACATTCTTTTCGCTCCATTTGACTTTTCTATCGTCGCAGAGAGATTGCATTGCCTTTGCAAGGGAATCCGGATACCTTTCAATGCAGTATGGGTTTGGCAGCTCTTTAACCGCCTTGTCGTCAATATCTTCTATAGTTTTCACAATTTCATTTACTCCGGGCGTCTTTTTGCCAAGCAGGAAAACAATGTAATCTACTGCCTTTGCCTTTGCCTGCGTGTAATGGTATTCGGTTGATATTAGCGTGTCATCCAGGTCAAATATGAATTTGTTTTTCATTTCTCAGAAAAATTGCAGGCATTATATAAATGTTATCTTTGCAAAATAGTGAACAATGCAAATGTTTAAATAAATAAAAACAAAATGTTTCTGTGGTGGTTTAAAAAATGGTGGATTCTGTGAAGATAATGAGCACTCTTGAAGAAGAAGTCAACAGGTGGATGAATGCAAAGGAGTCAAGGCAGATTGGAAATTCCTCAGTTGTTCTTTCACCTTCATACATTTATGCAGTCCACAACAGCAGGAACACTATTGACATAGTTTACTCAAACGGTGCCTTGTATGACGATTCGGACAGTGATGAGTCCCATGTTTCAGTAGAGGTTTGGGCGGGGGATGATTTCAACGGAAATGGATACTGGTTCAACCATGAAACCAGCTCAAAGCAAAACACCCTGCCTGACATCAAAAGAATATTAGAGCGAATTCTGGGGGAGAGCTTCAATAACAGCCTGGGGCAGTATTTCAAGGGGCACATGCAAATTTCCACTGAAGCGCCACAAATGATAAACGGCAGACAATACATTTCCCATTTCAGGAAGATGGAGCATTGCCCTGCAACAGTTGATATTGAAGTTCCTGAGTTCCCCGAATACAACAAGAAAGAGATGAAGCGAATTGCAAAAAAGCTCAGCTATGAGTTTTCACAGATGGAGCACGTTGCTGATTCAACGATTTCATATAAGGTAGTAAAAGAAGAACACCATTTTGTCTCCTCAGAGGGCTCCAGAATTGCAACAAGGAATTGGCGCGCGATGTTAGCATTTACCATTGAGATAAAGGATATTGAAGGGAGGAAGCTTGAATTTGTAAAGACATTCGCACCAAAAAAGCAGGAAGAGCTTCTCAACGAGGAGCTTCTGAGATACATCTGCGCCAACTTCTACAAAAAAGCAGCTGCGAGGTATGACTGCCCGAGACAGGAGACGGGAGAATTTAATATCATAATGGACCCTGATGAGATAGGAGTTCTGTTTCATGAGGGTTTGGCAGCCCACCTTCTATCTGCAAGATACATCCTTGACAACAATCTGACAACATTCAACCTGGACAAGCTCAACAAGCAGATAATTCCCGAGTTCATATCCCTGTATGATGACCCAATGCTCCCTTCTGCCAACCATTGGAGCAATTTCAAGTATGACGATGAGGGGATGCGCACGCAGAGAAAACTTCTTGTTGAAAACGGCATATTGAGGGACTACCTTACTGACAGAAACTCGGCAGCCGCGCTTTCATACATACTCGGCAAAAAGGTGGCTGCCGGAAACAGCAGGCGCAACCCTTTGGAAAGCAACGAGCCTGAACCGAGAATCAGCAACCTTGATATTGAAACCTCAAAACCGAAATCATCTGATGAGCTGAAAAGGGAGCTTATGAGGATGTGCATAAAAGAGGACAGGGAATACGGGATTTTGACAGAGGGCTCAAACGGGGGGCATGTGAACGCTTCAGGGGAGGAAGAGGATGACAATGATGAGTCAGGGGTTAATGTGACCTTCCCTAACTTTGTATACAGGATTTACACAGACGGAAGGATAATCCCGGTAAAACTCGCCCATACAGTCGGCTCCGCATATAATCTTCTGAACTCAATTCAGATGCTTGGAACCAAAAAAACATTGTTTACTGGAACGTGCGGGGCTACTTCCGGGCCAATTCCAGTATCTATGTATTCAATGTCCGGGCTTCTGAAAAAGGTTGAGATTGGAAGCGAAAACCCCAGAATAGACAGACGCCCTCTTCTTACTGATGATGAAGATGAAAAGGGAGAAGTCAGTATAGTCCCAGGAGGCCTGAATGATAAAGAGTAGAATGGCATGTTTTTGGGAAAAACTTTTAAATACGGGCTGATGCCAGTATAAAAAGGTGGTCTGTTTGATACTTGGAATCGGATTCAACAAAATCTCAGCTGAAAAGAAGAAGATGGCTGCAGACAAACTGCAGGTCAACAATAACGTGGAAATAAGAAATATTGAAAAAGCAGAGATAGGCGGGGCAAAAAAGGAGACAGAAGGCATAAAAGTCACTTTTGCCTTCAAAACATCATACAGTCCCTCAATAGGGGAAATCCTGCTGGAAGGGGAGCTTGTCGCAGTGGAAGACAAGAAAGTGGCAGAGGAAGCCCTGAAGGAGTGGAAGAAGAACAAGACACTGAGCAAGGAGCTGCTTAGGGAAGTGATGGACTCAATTCTTGCAAGGGCAACCATAGAGGCAGTGGTGATAAGCAGGGAGATTTCGCTCCCGCCGCCAATCCCATTTCCGAAGGTCTCTGACAGGCAGGACAAGCCGGTCCAGCCAAACCAGCCATATATCGGCTGATTTTTACCTTCTTATTTTTGTTTTCATTACAAAGAAATTGCGCAGGGTTTAAAGCCCCGCACACAAAACGCAAAGACAGGGTCTTGCGCACAAAAAATCGCTTCGGCGATTTTTTTGTGAATTGTTTTACAATTTTTGTGCCCCAGAAATGCCATACATTCAAAGAAACGCTTGGGCGTTTCTTGAACAAGAAATTCTTTTAGAATTTCTTTGTTTCTCTGGGCTTTAGTGCGCAATTTCTTGTTCAAAGAAATGCTCTGCATT
>Ga0210049_1000707_pt1 | contig 29379 bp, 35 predicted proteins | sample CryGeyCG2014_300_2_FD_183964 | JGI IMG/M metagenome (GOLD analysis project Ga0210049, IMG submission 183964) | Groundwater microbial communities from aquifer - Crystal Geyser CG06_land_8/20/14_3.00 (SPAdes) (version 2) | ecosystem: Environmental > Aquatic > Deep subsurface > Groundwater | place... | reverse complement strand
TCCCGTCAGGCCATTTTATCGCCCGGTCTATACAGTGGTACCATCGTTGATTTACCGTGTTCTGGAATTCCCAGATATGCGGTTTCCCGAGGTTTCTGCCGAAAAGATATTTATTCGTGCAGAAACTGCACGGTTTTTCCAGGCCCTGCAGGACTTTATAGCATTTTTTACCTACCACGTCTTCGCCGAAATTATTTTTGACAACGCGGTTCGCGAAAAGGATCTCGTGGGTTTTAGGGTCGCTGACATACACTGCCTGGTCAATGCCGTCCAGGATTGACAGGAACTGTTCCTGCTCGGACTTCAGCTTCTCTGCCTGTTTTTTCAGCGCCTCTTCATTTTTCTTAAATTCACTGACGTCCCTGGAAATTCCCATCACCGCGGTTATCCTGCCGTTCCTGTCTTTTATCGGGATCGTCTTGGTGCCCAGCCAGAATTCATGCCCTCCCATGGTTATCTGGTCTTCGGTATAAATGGTTTTACCGTTTTTAAAAACTTTAAATAAATTATACCTGTGCTGCTTGCGCTCTTTCGGGATAAAACCGAAATCTTCGTAATTCATGCCCACGATCCGCTTGGGCGGAAGTCCTGCCTGCTTCGCCCCGAATTCATTCACGTATTTTATTTTTCCGTCTTTGTCCATAATGAAGATCATGTCCTGCACGCCTTCAGCGAGCATTTTGTACAGCTGTTCGTTTTCCTGCAGGGCCTCTTCCGCCTGCTTGTGTTCGGTCATGTCCCGGGCAATGCCCATTATACCGGTCACAATGCCGGACTCGCTCTTTATGGGGACCATTTTGGTACCCAGCCAGAATTTACGGCCTGCAAGCGTTACATAGGTTTCCTGGTACCTGGATTCGCCCGTGCTGATAAGTTTTTGCCAGATCTGCGAGTATTGCTTGAATGTTTTGGGCAGCGGAATAAACTCTTTTAAATTTTTCCCGATTATTTTTTCAGGCGTGGTCCCCACCTGTTTTGCACCGAAAGTATTTATATACTTGATTTGTCCGTCATATTTTATTATGAAAATTATGTCCCGCACCCCCTCGGCGAGCATCTTATAAAGCTCCTCGCTTTCCTGCAGGGTTTCTTCCGCCTGCTTGCGCCTGGTCACGTCCGTCAGAATGAGAACGACATAATTAACTTTTCCTTTTACGTCCTTTACGGGCAATGCCGTGGTTTCTTCAAATAATTTTTTTCTACCCTTGCAGTAGTACACGCATTCAGACATTGCTCTTCTGCCCGTGCTTATTGCGTTATTCACCGGGCATCCCTTGCAGGACGCGCATGGTTTGGAACGGTTATGGATCGCCTGATAGCATTTTTTCCCCAGGATATCTTTCTTGCTTACGCCTATCTCGCCAAGAAAGGCCTGGTTGACGCTGACCACCTTTAGGGTTTTCGCGTCAAAGATCAGGGTGCTGTGCATGTGCGCAAGGAATGTCTCTGTGAATTTCTGCAATTCCCCGGTATCTGTCTTCCCAATATTTTTCTTCTGCGAATGTTTCATTTTCACGCTCTTCGGACCATATGGACTTTTAGGACCTTTATTATACTCCTATATATTGAAAAAGTCAAGCAACTACGGGATTTTTAAGGACACCTATCCCTTCTATTTCCGCTTCCATTTCATCCCCGGGTTTCAGGAAGACCGGGGGCTTGCGAGTGAAGCCCACGCCTGGCGGTGTGCCTGTCATTATAAGAGTGCCCGGAACCAGGGTCATCTGCCTGGACAGGTAGCTGACCACCCGGGGAACGCTGAAGATCAGGTCGCTCGTGCTGCCGTCCTGCATTGTTTTCCCGTTCAGCCTTAATCGCACTCTCAGGTGCGAAGTGTCAAGCTCTGTCTCGATCCAGGGCCCGATCGGAGCGAATGTATCAAAGGATTTCGCCCTTGCCCACTGCTTGTCTGTTTTCCACTGGCAGTCCCTGGCAGTGACGTCATTGCCGCACGTATAACCGAAAATATATTCTGAGGCCTTTTTTTCCGGAATATTTTTCGCTGCCTTGCCTATTACAACAACGAGCTCAGCCTCATAATCCACCTCTGCCGGCGCCTCGGCAGGAAGGATCACTGGCTCCAGGTGGCCTGCCAGAGAAGACGTGGCTTTAAGGAAAATAACGGGCGCTGAGGGCAGTTCCATCTTGATCTCGGTTGCGTGCTCCCTGTAGTTCAGCCCAAGCGCTATGACGTTGGGCGCCTCAACAGGCGGCAGGAATTTCTTTACTTCCTTCAGTGCAAGCTTAACGCCCGTCTCCTTCGCTCCCGCTGAAAGCGGCGATCCTGAAAGCAGATGAACCGTCTCGCCTTTCAAGATCCCGTAGCTCCCCTCTGGCCCAGTTCTTGAAGATATTATTCTCAGGTATCTCATATGTTTGTTTTAGTATCAAGAGTCAAGTGTCAAGTATCAAGTTTGAAGCCAAAAATTTCTCTGTGTCTCCGTGCCTCCGTGGTGATTCTTTATCTTGATTTTTTAAGTAGTCCGCCGAGGCTTTTAATTTTCCTGCCTATTTTCCCCATGCATTTATCCATATTCCTGACTATTTCGCTTTCCTTCAGCCGCAGGATGGCCCATCCTTCATTCTTCAAAGCCCTGTCCCTCTCGGTATCCTTTTTTGCCTGCATTTTCCGCAGGTGCCATTTTTCCCCGTCGCATTCGATATCCAGCAGTCCTTTGCGGCAGAACACCGCGAAGTCCAGCCTGTATTTCTTCCTGCCGGGAAGCGAGAACGTGTGTTCCTTTGAAGCTTTTATCCCGCCTTCCGCGAGCGCCTTCGCAACAAGGTCTTCAATTGGCGGGACATCAAACAGCTCAAGCACGGTCCTGGCTTTCAGCATTTTCGCGAGGGTTGTAAAACCGAACGTTACGCGGGTCCTGCTCCTGTTCCTGATCGGGACCTGGAGCTCGCAGATATCGTCAAGCGATAAAAGGCAATAGTCGTCGTCAGCCCTGGGATGGTCAGGCTCTCCGGGAATAATAAATTTTCTTTTAGCGATCTCGCAGTTTATGATCCTCGCGTACCGCCTGATCATCCTGCCTGACCTGCCCAGCGCTGACGGCTGGTAAAAAGCGATGTACCCGGCTTTTCTTCTGGGCATGCTCAATACTGGGATCCTGTACTGCTTTTTCTTCAGGAGCAAACTGAGGTCCCTTTTGTCCTTCAGAACGCCGATAAGCACCACTTCCTTGTTTTCTTTCATTTTTTTAAGTTTACAGAGTTTATAAAGTTTACAGAGTTTACACAGTTTTAAATCCGTGGAAATCTGTGTCAATCCGTGGTTGCTATTTTCTGGGGCCGAAGATGGCGGTGCCGATGCGCACGATATTCGCGCCTTCCTCGACCGCCGTCTTGTAAGAATTCGTCATCCCCATGGAAAGATACTTCATGTCCGTGTTCGGAAGGCCAAGGGCCTTTAATTTTTCAAATAATTGCCTTGTTTGCGTGAAATACGGGCGCAGCTCTTTGGGATCAGGTAAAAACGGGCCCATTGTCATAAGGCCAGCGAATTCCAGGTTCTTCAGGACGGAAAGTTTTTCAGCAAGCGCCTGCGCGTCTTCGGGAAAAATACCGCTTTTCTGTTCCTCCCTGCCGCTGTTTATCTCGATCAGGATTTCCATTTTCTTTCCAACCTGCAGGCTTCTCCTGTCTATTTCCTGAGCGATCTCGAAAGAATCAACAGTCTCGATCGCGTCAAATATCTCAACAACCTTCTTTACCTTGTTCCTCTGCAGGCGCCCTATAAAATGCCATCTTGCCTTGCGGCCGACAGCCGCGAAGGCGCCCTGCGCCTCCTGCACGTAATTCTCTCCTATGATCTTTATGCCTGCATCTATCGCCTCCAGGATCTCCTGCGCGGTCCTTCCCTTTGCCGCCGCTTCAAGCTCCACGCCCCGGGGCAGCCCTTCCAGTATTTTCCTTACATTTTCTTTTATCATAGCTGATTGATTACAGTGATTTTTAACTGACGATTACAGTGATTATTGAATAGGCCACGATCCACAAAAGTTTACAAAGTTTATATAGTTTACAGAGTATAAATTCGTGAGAATTCGTGTTAATTCGTGGTTAAACTTCAGTGGTTTCGTGGCTATATTTGTGCTTTTGAGATGAGTTCTTTAACGGAAAGGACCGCGGGGGAATCGTCTTTCAGGCCCAGAAGGGATCTTCCTTCCAGGGAAAATCTTTCAATATCCGGGTCGAAAGCAATTTTTCCGGCTAATTTCAACCCGGTTTCTTTTTCCGCGGAACCTAAGAGCTTGTCCGGAAACCTGTAATTCGCGACAGCGTAGAAATTCCTGAACTTGATGCCGATCTCCTGTGTAAGCTTAAGAGCGTTCCTCGCGTTGTTGTAGGCCTTTTGCGACGGGTCAAGGATCGCGAATATGTCGTCCACAGAAGATGTTATTCTCCTGTTCATGTGCTCAAGGCCAGCGGGAGAATCGATAAGGACGTAACTGTAGTGCTTCTCGATCTTCGCGATAATGCCTTTGAGAATATTATTCGGCTGGCAGTAGCACCCCTCTGTCCACTTCGTGCCTATAGAGATGAAATCAAACCCGTCCCCCTCATACACGCCCTTCTGGCTGAAGAGAAAATCGATCTTGTCTGCAAGCGCAAGGGATTTCAGGCTTTCATCCACGGCTTCTGCTTTAACATCAAAAAGGAGTTCTGATATGGTCTTAATGCCCTTTTCTTGAAGGTCCGCACCCACCATCTGCGCGAGGCTTTCATCAGGGTCAGCGTCTATGAGCAGGACCGGTTGTTTTCCCCTTAATATTTTGGCGAGCAGGGCTATGAAGCTTGTCTTCCCCACACCCCCCCGCCCGATACTTACAATCTTTTTCATACAAACCTTTCTAACCACGAATTTCCACTAATTTTCACGAATTATGAATTTTACCTTGAACTAACTACTGAGTATTGCATAATACCTTGACAGCTGTCATTGCGAACGATAGTGAAGCAATCTTGTTTGGATTGCTTCATCGCTTCGCTCTTCGCAATGACATTTCTCGTGAAAATCTGGTGAAATCTCGTGGTTACAGCAGTGGCTTGAGCTTGGCGTCGATCGCGGCTTTCGGCACAACTCCGACTGTCTTGTCCACCACTTTGCCGTTCTTGAACAAAAGGAGGGTTGGGATGCTCATCACGCTATATTGCGTGGCGGTTACGGGAGCGTCGTCCACGTTAAGTTTGCATACTTTAAGTTTCCCCTCATATTCCTTTGCTATCGCCTCAACGGTCGGGGCGATCATCTTGCAGGGCATGCACCATTCAGCCCAGAAATCCACAAGCACCGGGATCTTCGCGTCCAGCACTTCCGCCTTGAAATTCTCGTCCGTCACTACAACTTCCATAACCGCTCCTTTTTAACCACGAATTTCCACGGATTTCCATGGATTCTTTAGGAACTAGAGGAGTAGAGCCTTCAGGCTCGTGATATTATTACGGGGCTAAAGCCCCTACTCCTAAACTTTTCCACGAAAGCACTCCGCCCGTCTTTCAGCGGGCGAGACTTCGCCCACCTAAAAGGATGGGCGAGGAAAACACGAAATCAGCCACTGAGCCCACTGAATTCACTGAATTTATACTCTGTAAACTATATAAACTTGTCCCAAAGGGATCCCTGTGGGATAAACTCTGTAAACTATTTTAAAAGCTTTCCGCGGCGTTTAAGCGTATCCCGCAGGTTAAGCGGTTTGACTTTTTTTCGTTTCCTGTCATATACCGTGATGATCTTCGTTTTCGCAAGCCCGGGCTGTCGCCCAAAATACGCAGCTATGCAAGCAATTTCCTTCTTCGGGAGCGGTTTCGCGCCGCCGGATGGCCTTAGAGGCGTGTTTATCTGGACTTCATCCGGTTTTATATCCGCTGCAATGCCCGCGATTTCTTTATAATTTCCCCCGTTCTGCCTGATAAACATAACCTGCAGCCCGAACCTGCCCTTAAATTCCCTTCTGAATTGTTTTATGCCTTTCAGGATCGACGGAAAAGTTATGCCTCTTGCAGGCCTGTTTACCTTTTCAAGCGATCCCTGCGAATAAGAATCCAGTTTTGCCGCTACAAAATCAGCGGGGCCCAGCTCTTTCCTGACCTTCCTGTCTGAAAGCAGGGCTGAATTAGTGAGCACCGAGACCCTGCCGTATTTTTTAAGCGACCTGATCGCTTTGCCCAGGTTGGAAGCAAGCGTTGGCTCCCCTTTGCCGGAAAAAGTCATATAATCGACTTTAAGCCGCGGCAAAGAGCGGACCTCCTTTATTATTCCCGCAACAGGCACGAATTCTTTCCTTCTGTTTTTGCATGGTTTTTTATTCCCAAGCTGGCAGTATATACAGTCAAAATTGCATGCCTTGCCTTTCTGGGAGAGTATGTCTATGCCCAGCGAAGTTCCCAGCCTCCAGGAAGCCACCGGCCCATAAATACAGTTTAATTTCCTTTTTTCCATAAGTTTCTTCCCCAAAAGTTGCCGTATGATACAATAAATATTATAAATTTATAATAATTCTCTGTGCCGCGAGGTGCTTTCCCGTAGCAGGCATTAAAAATTTTAACTGAAACTCGGAACAGGTAAAATTTTCAGAGTGAGCAGGTAATCATACGCGAACGGCCTGCCGAGGGAAACACCGAGAAAAGGCACAGAGAATCTACCTTATTATTTTTACATAAATACAAGGCTTACCGCCATTATCAGCATCCCCAGCACCAGGCCGTAGATCGCGAGGTGGTGCTCGCCGTATTCCTTCGCGGCCGGAAGCAGCTCGTCAAGCGCGATAAAAACCATTATGCCCGCGGTAAGCGCGAATATCACGCCGAAAAGCACGTTGCTGAGGAAAGGCATCAGGATAAAGAAACCGATCAGGGCGCCAACCAGCTCTGTCAGGCCAGACAGAAAAGAGTATATGAATGCCTTCCGCCTGCTCCCGGTGGCGCAGTATATCGGCACTGAGACCGAGATGCCTTCTGGTATATTATGGACGGCTATCGCGATTGCGATCGTTACGCCAAGCCTCAGGTCTTTCAGGGCAGTGATGAACGTGGCAAGGCCCTCGGGTATGTTGTGTATCGTTATAACAACCGCTGTCAGATAACCTAACCTCAGCAGGTTTCTGGTTTTTTGCGCTTCCTTTTCAGCCAGCTGAGCCTGGCCATGGCGGTGCCTGTGGCCTTGTCCTTCTGACCCAGGACCCGCTGGTACCTCGGTTTTTTCCGCAAGAGCGGTTTCTTCGCATGCCTTTTCAACAGTCCTGGCTTCGTGCGGGTTCGCAGGCTGGGGCACAAACCTGTCTATGACCGCCGAAAGAACAATTCCGCTGAAAAATGAAAGTATGGCAGCCCACCCGCCCCATAATTTTCCAAGCTCCGCAACAAGGGTTGTGTTCGCCGACTGCAGTATCTCCATAAAAGAAACGTAGATCATCACGCCCGCGGACAGCCCCAGGGACACGGAAAGCAGCTTGACGTTTGTTTTTTTTAGTGAAAAGTATCAACATGCTGCCGAAGCCCGTGGAAAGCCCCGCGAAAAGCGTCAGCCCGAACGCCGCCAAAACCGAATGCGAATCCATCCTTGCCCCTTATTGGAAATGACCCTGAATGACTGATATATTGTATCACTTTTTCTGTTTTCTGTCAAGGTCTTCTTCTTCTGACTATTTTAACGTAACTGTTGATGATTTGATTACAGCTACAGCATAAGATTCAGAGCGATGCCAATGATAAAGGCGGTTGCTATCATTATAAGGGTGGATTTAGCCATATCCTTTATGCCAAGCTCCTTCAGAAGGATCGAGAACGTCGCCGCGCAGGGGAAGGTTATCGTGAGAAGAACACAGGCTATAATTAATTGTTTAAGGGACAGGTTAAGCGGGATAAGCATCCCAACGGCAACGTCTTTCCGCAGAAATCCAACCAATACCGCCCCGATTGCCTGGGCGGGCAGCCCAAAAACCTTTGTCATAAAATTGCCGGCCGCGCTGCCGATCATCTCCAGAATTTTTAATGAATACAGGAGATTAACCGCAAGAATGCCCAGCAGGACAAACGGGAAGGCTTCCTGAAAGAAATTTAGGATGCGCATCCAGAGTTTCTTCAATATCGCCGAGATATAAGGGACGCGGTACGGAGGCATTTCACTGAACATTTCCGGGCATTCTCCCGGAACGAATTTACTCATCAGCGCGCCGGCCGTTATCCATATAAAGGCCAGGGTCCCGAATACGATAAATAAGCCTTTTGGGCCATGCCTGCCCAGCAGCACCGCGATCATTGCCGTCTGGGACGCGCAGGGAATCGTCATGCACATCAGGGTAGCCGCTATGAATTTCTCCTTTTTTGTCTCCATTGTCCTGCACGCAAGGACTCCGGGAACCTTGCACCCGAACCCCAGCAGCATCGGGATAAAACCCATGCCGTGAAGGCCGACTACGTGCATGACCCTGTCCAGAAGCACCCCTATCCTGGGAAGATAACCTATATCCTCCAGGATCCCGAGTATCAGGTAGAAAGCGAATATATAAGGAAGGATCGCCGCGAACTCAACGTATAAACCTGTGGTCAGCAGGCCGAAGGACTGCATAAAATCTATTTTCCCGTTAATAAGATGCCCTATGAGAACATCATGGATGAATCCTTTCATCCCGAGAAATCCTGACAGCCTCAGCATAAGAGGGCCCCATATCTTTTCAAATAAGGGCTCTGTAAGGCTTGTTATGATCCCCTCGCCGATAAAACGAAGGGCCATAAAGCTTATGTAAAAAATCCCGATAACTATGGGAATGCCCGTGATGGGATTTATGCAGGCGTCTGCAAGGAATTCCCTGAACCGGTGATGGCGGTGATGAAGAAACTGCACCCGGGCTACCAGCTTTCCTATCTCCTCCCATTTTTTTTCGTCTTCATATTTATAATTCCCTTCCCTCGCCTCAGATAATTTATCCACAAGATTTTTTATGCCTTCGCCTGTAACGGCATTGGTGGTAACCACAGGAACGCCCAGGATACCTTCCAGCTTTTTTATGTCTATATCTATGCCTTTGTGTTTTGTCTCATCCCAAAAATTCAATACTGCAACCATCGGGATGCCGGTCCTGAGAAGCTGCAGGGTAAGGCCGAGGTTTCTTTCAAGGTTTGTTGAATCAAGAACGTTTACCGCGATGTCTCCTTCCTTCAGCATTTCAACCGCAACTTCCTCCGCCTTGCAGGTCGGCTCAAGGGTATATGTCCCGGGCACGTCAATTATCTCTGTTTTCTCTTCACCGAGTTTCATATACCCCCGCGTGAATTCAACGGTTGTCCCTGGGTAGTTGGATGCTATTACCTTGACTCCGGTAAGCCTTGTAAAAATCGCGCTTTTACCCACGTTTGGGTTTCCCATCAATAAAATTTTCTTCATTTTTTATTCCTTTATTTTTTCAACAATTATTCTTTTTGCCATTCCGAATCCTATGGCAAGCTCAGTTTCTCCGGCTTTTATTATAACAGGCCCGTGCATCAGCTGAGCGCTTATTTTTGTGATTACGGCTTCGGGGGTTATGCCCATTGCTTCTAATTTATTTTTAATTCCCCATCCGCCCGCGACTCCTTTGAATACCGCTTTTTCCCCCGCCTTTAATTGTGTTAAATCCATAATTTTTGCCTTTCCTGTTTCTTTTTATTCCGACATTTATTACAATACCCGCGAATTCCCAGTCTGTGCTCTACAGGTTCAAAATCATATTTTTTACAGACTTCTTCCTGCAATTCTTCTATTTTATCTTCCTTGAATTCAATAATTCTGCCGCATTTAATGCAAAGCAGATGGTCGTGGTGCTCGTGGCCGAAAATGTGTTCGTAACTCGCCTTGCCCCGGCTGTTCAGAATTTCCCTGATAAAACCGCTTTCAATAAATAGCGGCATTGCCCTGTATATGGTGGCCCTGGAAAGGTTTTTGCCTTCCGCCCTTATCTTCTCGTAGAGCCCGTCCACGTCAAAATGACCGTGGAAGGACAGTATTGCGATGAGAATGATTTTTCTTTCCGGCGTCAGCTTCAGTTTTTTTTCTTTCAGATAGCTTTTAAACTGCCTTTCGTATGTCTTCATCTGCCTTCTCTCTGTAATTGCGAATGAGTCTCAATTGCAAATTTATTATACCACAATTTATCTTATTTGTCAAGTTCTTTCGTTTTTTAAAATAAAAATCGCCTATGAAGGCGATTTATTTTCTCATGCACCGGCAAAGTGCGCGGATAACGGCAGTCTGTGGAAAAAATATAAGCACGATTGTTTATTTTGGGGATTTTTCTCCGGTTATCACCAAACCTAAAATATTCTTTTCAATTCTGCAATTCCTTAACCTTGTTTCTTTGATAATTTCCCGTATTTCAGATAAAGTATAGGAAGCGTTTATGGAAGATATTAGACCGGGCCTTATTTCCGCGGGTTTTGTCATAATGAACAAGAACCACCTCATCATAAAATTCATATCCCGGCGCAGGTCGCTGACCAGGTATCTTCCGCCCGGCTTTAAAACCCTGAATGTTTCATTAAATACTTTTCCCGGTTCTTTCCATTCATGCAGGGAACCGTTTGTAAAAACATTGTCAAATAAATTATCCTCAAACGGCATTTGCTGGCCTATGCCCTGCACGAATTTAACCCTGTTTTCCAGGCCGTATTCCTTTGCGTTTCTGGAAGCGATCTTTATCATATCCGGGCTTATTTCAAGAGAAACAAGGGTTGTGCCCGCGGTCTTCTTGAGCCACTCCAATCCCAGATAACCCGGGCCCGGGCCGATCTCAAGCGATAAACCCTTGTTTATTCCTGACTTTATAATGAGGTCTGTTTCGATCCATCCCTTATCTCTTAAATGCCTCATCATCTTGTCATACGTCTCCGTGTTGAATTCTCCCTGAATGCCGCTTTCGGTTTCTATAATTCTGGGTTTAACCATTTCCCCTCCCACTCTCTACCTGCACAATACCACAATAAAACTACTTCTAAAAATCTCTTAAACAAAAGGGTTGAGGAATTCCCCTCACTTAAAATTAATCGACTATTTTGCCTTCCCGTTTCAGCCTGGTTTCTTCCCTTGTCGTTTTCCACATATCGTTCTTCACGTCCTCTGCCCACACCTTCGCGTATAAATTCCTTACCTCGCTTGCGTATTTATCAAGCTGGCCTCTTATGTCTTGGTTGTTTACAAGGTCTGCCGCTCCCTCGTGCGTGGGATAGGGAAGGGTTTTTTCCACGGCTTCCCTGAGGACCTGCGGGTTGTCAATGATGGTGCAGGGCAGGTAAAGATTCTCGTCATAAGGCTGGCGTTTCTTTATAAATCTGAAGAAAAGCGATTTCAGCGCGTCTTTCAGGGTAGCCGTCTTTATGTTATGTGAGGCGTAATGCAGGAATATGCAGGGCTCTATGTCCCCCCTTGAGTTAACGTGTATGAACTGCCTGCCTGCAATACACCCGCGCACGAAAGGCGCGTCGTTCCAGAAATCTATTATGAACAGCGGTTTGTTATCCCTTATGTAATCCCTGCGTATTTTCAGGTGCAGCCTCTGTTGGGGGGTGGGCATAAAGTCCGTGGTGGGATTCTTGCCCACCGGCATGCACAGGAAATACCATCCTATCATTGCGCCCTTATCCACCAGCATATCTATGAATTCATCGCTCACGATCTCCTCAACGTTGTTTTTTGTCACGTAGCAGGAAAATCCGAACAACAATCCGGCTTCCCGCGCCCTGTCCATTGCGTCCATGACCTTTTTATACACGCCGGGCGCCCGCCTTGCATCAGTCCCCTTCTCAAATCCTTCCAGGCTGAACATAAGGGCAACGTTGCCCAGCTTCACGAGTTTTTTCATCACTTCATCAGTCAGCAGAGTCCCGTTCGTATATGCCTGGAAGTAGCAGTCCGGGTGCCTTCCGAAGAATTCAAAAATATGGGGGTACATGAACGGCTCCCCTCCGAGGATCGTAAAAAACGAATTTCCGATCTCTTTGCTTTCCTTAACTATCTTATCCAGTATTTCAAGGCTTAGATCATCCTCCCTCACGTAGTCCGCGGCATAACACCCCTGGCACCTGAGGTTGCATTTCATCGAAGGGCTGATAAGCACGCTTGCTGGCGGCTGAAAACCTTCTTTTTTCCTGAAATTCTCTCTTGCGCCGTTACCGATGAGAAGATGGTTGACTACCAGGTTTATAGCGAACTTATTCCTGCAGTTCGGGTGGAGCTTGCCCAGCACTTTCAGGGCGTATATCAGGCTCGGGTGCCCTTTTTCGAACATTTCCCTGACTATTACTGCTTTTTCCCTGTCCTGCGGTATGGTGGCAAGCTTCTCAGCCATTTTTGTCATTTTTATGAGGTTTTCTTTTGAAGCGTTCGGCAGCCTCTTGACGATCTCCTTTACAGTCATCCTTTTTATAAAATTACCCACGAAACCTTCCGTACCCATTCTGACCTCCCTTGTCAAACTGCTGTTTTATCAATTCATTTCCATAATAAACTACTCGATCCTGGCAGCTCCGCCCTTTGCCGCCGCGAGCTGCTTGATGGCAGTATTTTTTACTTCTTCGAAGGCAGGCTTTGATTTCTTGTCAATATTTTTCATCGGCGGGAATTTCAAGGTAAGAAAATTTACGGGGGTGCCGTTCTTTTTGACGCTGAAATCCAGGTGAGGGCCTGTGGCAAGCCCGGTCATGCCCACGTAACCGATTACCTGCCCCTGCCTGACCCTTGACCCGTTTCTTATACCTTTTCCATACCTTGAAAGATGGCCGTAATTAGAGGTATATATGGAGTTATGCCTGATCGATACGTAGTTTCCGTAACCGCCTTTCCATCCTTTAAAAATAACGGCGCCGTCCCCTATGCTTACAACCGGCGTGCCTGTTGCAGCGGCATAATCAATGCCGAAGTGCGGGCGGAATATCTTTAAAATAGGGTGAAAACGCCTCAGAGAAAAATAAGAACTTATGCGCCTGTAATTGAGAGGCGCTTTCAGGAATAATTTTTCCAGGGACCTCCCGGATTGATCATAGCAGCGCCCTTCGAAATAGAACGCGAGATTGATCCCCGACTCTTTGCCGCGGTACATCGCGCCCAGTATTTTACCGTTAATAGCTAATCCGTTTTCCCCTTCGTATCTTTCCCATACGAGTTTATACGTATCGCCCTTTCGCGGCTCTGTCAGAAAGTCCACCTGCCAGGCAAAGATATCTGTTAGCTTTACTATCAATTCACCCGGTATGCCCTGCGCCTGCATTGCTTCCCAAAGGCTTGTTTCTATGCTTCCGTCCGCCCCCATTATTGATTTCTTTAATTCCAGTTTTTCTTTTTTAAGCGTGTAGCTGTCCGCGGATACTCTCCGGACGGTATAGAACTCTGTCGGGTGCGTCCAGTACCTGAAATACGCGAATTCGTTGTTCCCGAGCCAGCCGATATCATACCTGTTCCCTGCCCTGCATGAACGCAGGTCAAAAGTCTCGCTGAAGATTTTTATTACGGGATATACGATGGTTTCTGGAACTCCATTCTCCGCAAGGCGATCGCTTAAGAAATCTCCCGCGGAAAGCGTATAGGAATCCATCTTTTCGCCTATGGTTTTTCCCCGTCTGCTTTTATTCAAAATCCGCGGGCTGGATAGCATTATAACCGCGGCTATTGCGGCAATAAGAACCGAAAGAATAAGATATTGTCTCTTCACCTTTGTTCCTTTCTGTAGGTTATATCTCCAGGCTTTCGCCCTCTTTCAGCCTTATAAATTTATTGCTGAAGGCGTCAAAAAGAACGTCTTCCCCCGCAACCATAGAGACGCCCACCTGCAAATAAGCCGTTCCCAACCGGTTGAACCGTCCGCGATGAGTTTTATATTCATTTAATTATTCGATATCATACTGTTAGTGGCATTCCCCGCCGTGCTCGCGGCAGGCTTCCAGGCCTCCCAGTTTGCCTTTCAGCAGTTCGTCAATGGCATCGTTCACCCTGCCTGAATAACCAAAAATCTTGACGCCGGCCTGTGCAAGCTTGTTCTGGGCATTCAAACCCATACTGCCTGCAATTATATGGGTAACTTTGTATTTCAGAAGCTCACCCACCACAACACACCCTCCGCCGCCATGCGCAACGGTATTCGGTACAACACTTGAATCCTTTATTTTATTATCTTCTATATTAGCCAGGAAAAAATATTTGCACTGGCCGAAGTGCTGCGCGACATTTCCCAACAGCCCTTTTTCATCTTCCAGGGTTACACCCACTTTCATTACGCACCTTCCTTAGAATTTGATTCAATATCCTCAAGTTTCTTCTTAATGCCCTGCAATTCCTGTTCCAAAAGCTGCGCTTCCTCCCTGAGCACATCTGTTTCTTTCTTTGCTGTGGGAACTGCGCGCAAAGCAGAATAACCCGGCAAAGACCTTTGCCAGCATGAAAGTCCTGTCGCATAATACCGGTTTCTCCATCCTCTTCCCCTGCCTCCTGTCATAGGCCCTATACCTGCCGGGCCGGTTCCATTGCCTTTTGGCATTTTAACCTCCTTTTGTTATTGATAATAATTATCAATTACAAAGAAAAAAAAATTAACTGCATTCCTTACATAGGCCGTAAAAATGTATCTGGTGCGAACTTATCCTAAAATTATACCTTTTCGCCAGTTCCTTTTCGAGTCTTTTAAAAAACTCTGCCTCTTTTTCGACGAAATTGCTGTAATCAATTATCTTGCCGCATTCCGTGCATACAAGATGTTGGTGATGCCCTCTCTTGCTTTCTGCCAGTTCATAGCGACTTTTCCCGTCTCCGAATTCAAATTTAACCACCAGGCCTATCTGGGACAACAGATCCAGGGTTCTGTAGATTGTGGCTATGCCTATTCCCGGGTATAATTTGTTTACTGCCGAAAATACCTCATCGACACTGGGATGTTTATCGGTTTTACTTAAGAAATTCAGGACTGCTTCCCTTGGCAACGTAAAACGGCAGCCGTGACCCCTGAACTTCCCGTGCCATCCTGAACAATCGGATATCATATAAACCTCTTTTTGATAATCATTATCATTCTGATAACTATTATAACATATTTTTTTAACTTTGTCAAGCTTTTTCTTTTTTTCTTGATAAAATCTAAAAAAACAATATAATAGTTATTATCATAAAGTGGGGGTGTGCTATGCCAAAAGAAACAATGACTCCAAAAGAAAGGATGCTTGCGGTTTTAAAGCGGCAGAAGGTGGACCGCGTTCCGATGAACTACAGCGCGACTGCGGAAGCGCACGAGAAACTTAAGAAATATATGGGATGCGACGACAACGCTCTTCTGGACAAGCTGCATATCGACCGCATCGCGGGGGTAGGCCCGAAATATACCGGGCCGCCTGTTCCTGAGGGCATGGATACGTTCGGGTGCAGGCATAAAAATATAAGCTACGGCACAGGGGTATATAATGAATGTATATTCAACCCGCTTGCCCAATACCAGACCCTTGATGAGATGAAAAAGAACTACAAATGGCCCAGCCCTGACTGGTATGATTACTCGGAGATCCCCGGCCAGATAAAGGGAATGGATGACTACCCTATCCAGGGCGGGGGTTCAGAGCCCTTCCTTATATATAAGAACCTGCGAGGCCAGGAGCAGGCTTTCCTGGACCTTATCCTGAACCCGGATATAGTGCATTATTGCCTTGACCAACTCTTCGGCCTTGCTTACCAGAACACCCTGAGAATCTTTGAGGCTATACCCGGGAAGGTCATGATCTCATACGTTGCTGAAGACCTTGGCGGGCAACAGGATTTGATGTATTCGCCGCAGCATATACGGGAATTTATGCTTCCCTGGATGAAGAAGATGATGGACCTGGTGCACCAGGCAGGCGCGTTCGTGTTCCACCATACTGACGGAGCCGCAAGGAAGATAATACCTGACCTGATAGAAGCGGGCATAGACGTGCTGAACCCTGTTCAGTGGCGTTGCAAAGGAATGGAACGAGAAGGCCTGAAAAAAGATTTCGGGGATAAGCTTATATTTCACGGCGGGGTTGATAACCAGTACACGCTTGCTTTCGGTTCTGTTGAGGAGGTCAGGCAGGAAGTGATCGATAATATCAGGATCCTAGGTAAAGGCGGGGGCTATATCCTTGCCCCGTGCCACGCGATCCAGGCTGTGAGCCCCCCTGAGAATGTCATCGCTATGTATGAAACGGGGTACGAGAACGGTTGAACTTGAGATGCAGTGACCAGTGTCCAGTATCCAGTGTCCAGTGTCCAGCAAAAACCTTAATCAACTAATTTTCGCATAATTGTTTGACGCCTTCTTGTGTCATTGCGAGGGCAAAGCCCGTGGCAATCCCGTCGTAAAAAACGATACGCGATTTGCTATCTGCACTTCCGCGCATAGACATTAATGTCCCTTCTTCCCAATTTTTCTTCTTTCCCGTAAAAACTGCGCAATATCTTAAACCCGCGCTCGGAAAGCCTTTTTTCAAGTTCCTTCTTTTTGCTGAAAAAGCGGTGCGCCATCGCCAGCATCGGTATCTTAACCTCTTTGCCCTCATATTTCTTCTTGAACAATCTTGCCGAATAATACCGCGTGACCGCGCCTTCTCTCTCAATCCTGCATTTCATTCCGTATTTCTTAAAATAGTTAAGCATTTTCTTCGGTTTTTCCGGATAACCCATTTCTTCCATATGGAATATCCCGCCCGGCTTTAGGATCCTATATGCTTCTTTTAAATATGCCGGCCTGTCCTCCCTTTTACTCAAGCAATGGTAACAGTGGTAGTCCAGAGCCAGGTTAAAGCTTTCGTCTTTAAGAAACGGTAGGTTTGTTATATCGCCTATCCTGAATTTTACATTTTTAAGCCCTGCCTTTCTCGCGCTCTTCCTTGCCTGCCTGATCGCGCTGGGTGACGCGTCAATCCCCAGCACGCTGTATCCCTGCCTTGCAAACATAATTGAATATTCCCCTTCACCGCACCCAAATTCAACGGTTTTCGCAGGCGGAGGTATTAACCGCTTGTCAAATACTTTTTTAAAAGGAAGCTTGTAAATTTTTGTTCCGGCAACTACCCTTGCATAACTTTTTATGCCGGCTTTGAAAACGGCCTTGTAAATATCCTCGTAATATTTATAATATTTCTTTCGCAACCGCATTTTTCCCTCAATCAGGATAAAAAAACCGCTTTAAAAGATAAGGCGGTTTTGGGTGTTTATATTTTCTTTTTTAAGGCATATCAATATTTGAATTCGATCTCTTTTTTGTTTTCACGAAATATAATTTCAGAGAAATTTTCAAAAATTCCTTTTCTTCCAATGAGATTGAAGCCTACATTTAATTTATCGGAAAAAGCAACATCGGTTTTAAACCTGCATTCTGCAATCTGCATATAGATATTGATAATGTAACCCGGTATAAAACCTCCGTTTCCCACTACGAACATTTGCTTTCTTGCTGTCTTTAAATCAAAAGCGAGGATTTCTGCAAGCTTAAGGTCAAAAATGCTATAAGTAGCGCCGGAATCAACAAATGCTTCAGTGGCTAACTGGATTCCTTTACCAGAGAGAATTAAAGGAATTATAGGCATTAAAAAAGACTGCCTTTCCTTGTAAGGAAAGATTATAGAATACATTGTATCTCTTCTTTCTTTGGAATAGGAGAGATTAAAGGTGTGTCGCCTGGAAATTTTTTCCTTGCCTTCTTAAACATTTCCGAAAGCATATGTTTTGGGCCAACCATCACCTTTTTGCCGCCTGCGATCGCAATCCACAGCCCGCCGTATTTATTAACTAACTCGGTAAAATTTTTCCTGAAATATTCATCATTAGAGAATTTTGTTTTATACATCTCTTGCCTCCATTGTTCCCTTTATAATAATATATTGGTTATTGTCTGTCATGCCGCTTTTCGTAATTCCTGCTTTATCCGGTCTGAAAGAAATATTTTAATCAAAGATTGATAAGGAACGTCTTTAGAATTTGCCAGCTCTTTTATCCTCGCTAATAAATACCCGGGTACTCTTAAAGAAATAGATTCAGTCGTGGGTTTTAAATTTGGGAAAATGACCGGCTCGGCTTTAGTTAGATCGAAATAGTCAGTTGAATCATGCTTTGCCCAGAACTTTCTTTCTTCATCCTCATTTTTAAATCTTGGGATAGGTTTTAATTTTTTTTTCATACACTCTCCTTTCTTTTTTGCTCATATTTCGTGCTGATATTACTCTGACCTTGTCTTTTGTAATAGTGAACACCACAAAAAGTAATCTCTCTGCTTTTGTTCTGCCATAAAGACCATACCTTTCTTCTTTCTGGGAATGTTTTTCATCCCTGAAAATAAATTTTGGATCATTTTCAAAAACTTCTTCAGCTTCTCTATTTGCAACATTATGTTTGACTAAGTTTTTATCAATGTTGCCCTTATCCCATTCAAAGAAAATCGGTTCAGGTAATATTTTCATAAATATAGTATATCAAAAAAATATACATTTGTCAAGTGAAAAATGATTTTTGTTTGAATTTTTTTAAGTTTAGATGGGTTTATTACTTACAGTAAGGAAGAGAATTGTGGACGGGAATTGAACTGCCGTCGTGCAGCTTGCCCGCTAATTTTACTGGGCGGGTCATACGTCGTAAATTGAATTTTATATAATTCATTGACGTTTTTAATGTCATTGCGGGCCCGAGGGGCGCGGCAATACCGTCGATAACCTGGTTTTTAAACTTTTAAATCTCAGAATGGTTTCGCGATATCTTTAAATTTTAACTCTTTTAACATTTTCTCTATTTTTGAATCGGGCACTTTTTCCACGTAATAAATTCTCTCCAGTTCTTCGGTTTTTTCCTTTCTGGCAAGCTCCCAGTTAGACAGAATCAACTTATTGCTTATTGTCCTCCTTATTTCCTTTTGTCTCAGGAGCGCGAGAACATCCTTCGGCCTTAAACCATAATTCTTTAAAATCATAAATAAATCATAGAAGTCTCTGTACCTGCTTCTGTCGCTTGTTGCCCTTATTTTTTCCGCGCAGACTTCTTTTATGTCCATTACTTTGACTTTTGTTTTCATCCTCCAGACATTTTTATACTCTATTTCTCTTGCCGGCAGAACCACGTTCTGTAAAACATCGATTTCGACTTTTAAGGAATTCGGCAGGCCAAGCGGCCCGTCATATTTCAGACGTTCAATTTTTATGGTTGCTTTTGACGCGTATTCTTTCTTAACCTCTAAAAAATCCGCCGATTCCAAAACTGCCTTAACCTTTTCCAGAGTAAGAGATTTGTCCGTGGAGGTAAAATCAAGGTCTTCTGAAAATCTAAGCTGGGGCAGATAGCAATGATATATTGCCGTGCCCCCTTTGTAGACTAATTTATCTGACAGGTCTGAATCGTAAATAATTTTTGAGACGATGCAAAGAAAATAGTCTTTTTCGGCAATTGCCAGCGGGTAACGCAGGGTCTTTCTGTTTATAACCTCCAGCTCTCTTTTGGTCAGTAAGTCCTGATTAACGGTATTATTCAAAACGTTCTTCATAATACAACCGCCATTTCGCGTTGAATTTTGCGCTGTCCTTGGTCATGCGGGCACAATTTTTTCTGGTTTTTATCAGATCATGGAGATGGCCTGAGTTTATGTCGGCTCTGTCAAGCAGAAAGCCCGTTATCCTCTGAACCGTTACCGCTTGTTTCTCGCAGAATTCATTAAGGCGCTCAAAATCGAGATCCTTTTTATATTCTTTTATTTTTTCCAAAACCAGATCTATGGAATAAGCATTTCTTTTGAAATTCAGCAGGTCAAGCATTGCTTTTTCGGGCGTGGCAATTTTTACCAAATGGTTTTCTATTCTTTTTTCTTCATAACCGTAAAAAAGCTCTTTTTTTGTTTTTATGAATCTATAATTTGTTCCCTGGATCTCACTGGTTTTATATCTTTTTAACGACACCGAAGTGATCGTTTTCAAATGCTGGTCAAACATTCCGTAATGCTGCAGGGCTGCCTCAAATGAAACATAGGAATTTTTTACCAGGACCTGCGCTGTTTTGAACGTGGAAAGTGAACCAAAGCCCCTTGATTCCAAACCCGCGAGTTCATACACACCCCTCTTGATGGTTACCAGCCAGCCGTTTTTCATCAGTTTGCTGATAAGATTCCTTGCTGCCTGGCGGCTCATCCGGGCTTTTAATTCTCTATAAACCTGGCCAAACGTTACGATTATCCCATGCCCGGCAATAAGGTCTTCTATTAAGGAAGACTCTCTTTCCGATAAAATTGTTCTTTTTGTGTTCATATAATAATCCTTTTCCCATTATTATCTGTCTATATTATATACAAAATCACTTTTTTGTCAAGAAAAAAACGCTCGTTCATGCCCAGAAACGAAGACCCCAGTAGCTTAATTTCGACCGTAGAGTCATTGACCTCAAGCACAGGCTTGAACTTATTCCCAAGCTTCTCCCACAGGTCTGTGGAGCCCTGGATATCAGTGAACACTATTGTGACAATGCCTTTAGGAAGTTCCATGATTCCCTCCTGTTTTTTCTCTTAGAAAATATTGTTAAAACTTGACAACTATTGCCTTTTGTGATATAATTATTAGTAATTTAAAGTAATGAAAATATGCCACGGAGGTTATTATGTCTAAGACCATAGAATTAGAAATACCATCGGAACTCAGATACATTGTTAAACTTCATCCTGAAATAGACTGGACCGGGATCGCCCGCAAAGCTATGTGGGAATACGGCAGAAAACTCGAGTCTTTAAATAAAATTCTTTCTCGCAGTAAATTGGCCGAAGGTGATATCCTGACAATCGGCGAAACAATCAAATCAGGATTACTTAAAAAATATAAGCAAAGATAATGCGATTAGTCATTGACACGAATATCCTGATTTCCGCCTTATTAAAAGATTCTTCCGCGAGAAGAATTCTCCTTTTGCCTTTCTTTGAATTTTATATCCCTGAATTTGCTCTTGAAGAAATTGAAAAACACAAATTCATGATCTGCAAAAGGAGCGGGCTTACCGAAACGGAATTTTCGCTCATCTTGAGTATTTTGTTAGATTCAATTTCAATTGTGCCGCGCAGCCGCGTTCAAAAACTTATCGAGCAGGCAACTAATCTAATCGGGCAAATAGATGAATTTGATATACCATTTGTCGCTCTTGCGCTTGCCATCCCCAATGATGGTATTTGGTCTGAAGACAAACATCTGTTGAAGCAAAGAAAAATAAAAATCTGGAAAACTGAAGGCCTGCTGAAAATGTTATAACCTTCCAAAAAAATATCCTCATTTTTAACCTTCCATAAAGCCCAAGCCTCAATCTTCCAGCGCTAATTTAACGATTTCGTCTATACTCATCGCTTCTGCTTTGGCTTTCGCCTTTTCAAATGCTTCCTTACCCATTTCTTTTTCAAGGCGGGCGAGTTCATTTGCTATTCCTTTGAGCTTACTAGAGTCAATTACTTGAAGTTCTTTCCATATTTTATCAACACCAACTTGAAAAATAACTGCTTTTTCTTTTTCTTCTGATTCCCAAGCCATTAGTCCAAAATTATAAAGAGAATCCCCAGCAAAAGGATGGAGATTAGTTTCAGGAATCAATTGCAGTGCCTGTTTAAAAAATCTTTTAGCCTCTTCATACTTATGTTCTGCATAGGATATTCTGCCCAAAGAACAGAAAGACCATCCGACACGAAAAGGAACATTTGCTTCAAGATCCTGCTGCAATACCTGCTCAGAAAATTTTCTCGCTTCAATATATTTCTTTTGTGCCATGGCTATACGACACAAACCTTTGAGCGATTCCCTAATAGTGAGTTTTCCACCATCGTCACCATTTAATGTAAGTGCTCTTTTATATAGTTTCTCCGCCTCATTAAAGTTGCCTGCAACAAATTCTATCCATCCACAATGCTGCAAGGATCCCAAAACCCCTATCTTCCATTTTATCTCTTCCACGATTTTCATAGATTCCTGAGCATATTCTCTTGCACTCTTAGTATCACCTAAACTATCTGAAATCACGCTTAGCATATACAGAATTCTACTGGTGAATCTTTTGTCTTGTTGATACTTTGATATGCTCAAGCTTTTTTCAACCAATTCTTTTGCCCTTAAAGGATCTGGTTTAAAAAATGACCGACCAAAACAAAAGAGTGCTCTGGCAAGCAGGGGTTTATCATCAATCTTTTGTGCTATTTCAACAGCTTCTTTAGTTAATTGTTGGACTTTGTCGTATTCGTGTTTGAAACCATATGTTATATAAAAAGAGGGGAGCAAACATTTAATCTCGGCAACCTGATAAGAACACTCACCATAGGTTTGTTCAATAATTGGAAGTGCCCTTTCCAATCTCTGGCGTTTTTCCTTCATCAGACTAACACCGTCATCACCTAAGTAATAATAATCACTAAGAACTCCTTTTGTCAAGGGCTCTGCATATCCGAAAGCTAATTCTCCATTTTTGTCATTTATTGCCCAGTCCATTCCCGCTCTCACATTCTCAACTTCTTCCTTTACTGGCACTATATATTTCTCTGGTTCTGGACCTTCAAGTCCTCCACAATATTCTATTGCAGCCTTTAGGAAATATTTTGCGTGTCTTTCTGCGATAATTTTTAGTTCTTCTTTTTTTAGTTTTGATTTCGCATATTCCCTCACGATCTCAAGCATACTAAACCTTGTCTTGCCCAGCACTTCCTTTGTGGAAAGTAAGGACTTGTCTTTTAAGGAATAAATTAATTCAGAGACAGCAGGGCTAAAGCCCTGCGCTACATTTTCAGGCAGCTGACAAATTTCTTGGGCTGCTTCGAGGAAGAAGCCGCCGGAGAAGACGGATAGCTGGGCGAAAAGTTGTTTTTCCTGTTCTGTTAATAGCTGATAGGACCAATCTATGGTGTTGTATAGCTTCTGGTGCCTGGGGGAAATGCCCGGGGACGGAGTAGAAAGAACCTTGAACTTATCAATTAATTGGACCTGGATCTCCTGTGGGGTCATATACTTTATCTTAGATGAGGCAAGCTCTATTGCTAAGGGGATGCCTTCAAGAGTGGTGCAGATACTGGCTATGGCAGAAGAGTTCTCCTTAGTCATTTTAAAGCCCTGTTTTAGCCTGGATGCCCTTTCAAGGAATAGCATGACCGAGGCGTATTGGCTTAAATCTGCTAAATGCTGGATGCTGAATGCTAAAGGTTGGATGGGAGCGCTAAGAGGAGAGAGCTCGTACAGGATCTCTCCAGGAAGGTTTAATGGGATCCTTGTGGTGACGATTGCCTTGGCGAACTGGGCTTTGGCAAAGATCTCCTGGATGTAGGAGGCAGCAGCAGTCACCTGCTCAAAGTTATCCAGGATTATGAGGGTCTTCTTGTTCTGAAGGTAATAGCCAAGTTGTTTCTGGGGTTCAAGCCCAGGGGTAGGCATAAGACCGAGAGCAAGGCAGATCTCAGGAACAACGTTCTCCTTGTCCTTTACCTCTGCAAGCTCAACAAACCATACCCCGTCAGGGAACTCATCTATTGACTCAGCTGCTATGTGCAAAGCAAGCCTTGTCTTTCCCATGCCGCCAGTGCCGGTTATGGTGATAAGACGGGTTTCCTTGTCTTTGAGCATGTCCTTGACAGTCTTTCTTGCATCTTCCCTGTCTATGAAGGAGGTCATCTCAACAGGAAGGTTGTGTTTTACCTGGGCAAGGGTCCTGGGTGCAGGGAACTTCATCTTGGGTAATGAAGGATGGGTTACCTGGAACAGTTGTTCTTGTCTCTCGAGGCCTTTCAGGCGGTGGAACTTCAGGTCGATCAGGCTGACTTCGTTCTTCGTGCATCGTGCATCGTGCATCGCTGAATGCTTACTTTCAGATTCCTGAAGCTTTAACATTGGAAGGTTATCCTTAACTGATTCCGCGGTCTCTGCTGAAATCAAGATCTGGCCGCCGTGGGTTGCATCCTGCACCCTCTTTGCCTTGTTTACCATTGAGCCGAAGTATTCCTTTCCTATGGTAAGGGGCTCTCCTGTGTGCATGCCCATACGGACAAGGATCGTTCCCACTTCCTTGGGCCATTTGTGGTTGCTAAGGTCATACTGGGCTTTGACTGCAAAGCTTATGGCGTCCCGGGGCTTTGTGAAGGCAAGCATATATGAGTCCCCTTCAAACCTTACCTCAATGCCGTTGTACTCCGAACAAGCCTTCCTTAATATATTGTTGTGGTCTTCAAGCACGGGCTTGAACTTGTTCCCCAGCTTCTCCCACAGATCAGTAGAGCCCTGGATATCTGTGAATATGATGGTTACAATACCTTTAGGAAGTTCCATAAATTCTCCTTACGAGATTGCTTCCCCGCCACGAAAATTGGCGGGTCGCAATGACAGTTGTCAACGTATCTTGATAATAGAAAAAAATTATTTTGTCCCTTTTGCGAGAAAATCTATGCCGGTCTTACTGATCCTGTATTCCACTTCAATACCGTTTTTTATTTTTTCCATTAAGGATAATTCGGCAAGCCGGGATACTGTGCCGTTTCGCTGCGTGTTTATCACGGCCCCTGACCAGTTCTTTGGCCAGATTTTTCTCAGCTCTCTGTTAAGGGATGATTGACTATTTTTGCCTTCTTTCAATAAGGAAAGAACGTCAACAAACGCGCGGGTTTCACCCGGCACTTCTGACGAAATATGCCTGAGGTAAAACTGCCTTCCTTCTTCGCTTAAACTTCCGCTGTTATAAACGCCCGCGTCAAGGATCGGATTTTCCAGCACGCAGAATTCAAGCCCTTTTTCAGTAATCCCGATATGGGTCTTTCTGTTCTCTTCTCTTTTCAGGTTCACGAATTTCAGCCTTCCCAGCCCTCCCTCTATTATTCCGTCTTTCCTCAGGTACGCAAGGAACTGCATTTTATACCTTGACGCGCTTTTGTCTGAGTCTTCCGAAGGCAGGCCTGACCACAAAGAATCTTTTTTGCCGGTTATCTGCAGGGTTTCAGCCATAAGCCTGCTGCGCACCAGCTTGGCAAGTTCCACCGCCTTTTCAGTGAACTCATCAAGTTCAATATATTGCTCATTCTTTTCAGCCAGCAGATTTGCCAGGATGCGCAGGCCGACCTTCATAGGAAAAATACGGTTTATCTGACCCCATAAAAATAAATCGTTTTCTGAATCCGAACCGGGATAAAGTAACTGCTCAGGCAGCGGTGTAGCCACGGTTTTTATCAGCTCTTTTCCCGGTTTTAAAACGAACCTTTTAACAATGTCTTCCCTGGTTTTTTCACTAGTGATCGTGTCGGTATCAGGCAGGACCACATCCGTTCCTTTGGACAAAGTGGTTTCCAGGAGCAGCTGGTTTTCAACCGCGGCTATGAAGAAATCCGAAGAAGATGCGTATTTCCCTGATTCGATCAACTGTTGGATCTTATTGAATATGCTATTTGGCAGCACTAATAATAATTTCATCTTATTCTCCTTTTCAACATAATGTATTCATCTTGATAACATTATAGCACAATTCCTTCATTTTGTCAAGTTTAAAGTGATTTTTTTGAATTTTTTAACGTTTAGGCGGGATTTTTATACGGAAGGTAAAAAATGCAGATTGCTTCCCCGCCACGAATATTGGCGGGTCGCAATGACATGCGGGAGTTGAACTGCAGTCGAACGTCGTACACTTTCAAAGCGTGTCAACGTGTCAACGTGTCAACGTGTCAGAGTTAAATATAGATGCAGAATTTATTCAACTTCTTTTTCCCGAAGGGATCCCCCTGGGACAATCTCTCAATCTTTCATAAAGAACCCCCGCGTCTAGTCCCGATTATATCGGGACTGCAGGGGGTAAATCTCTAAATCTCTCAATTAAGGTACTTGTCAAACCAGTCCATCGCGGCGGCGCGGAATTCGGCGCGCTTGTCATTATACAGGCATTCCGCGTGTTCGGTGCTGTCCAATATCACAAGCTTTTTTGGTTCTTTGGCCTTCTCATACAAAATGCGGGATTGGTCGCTGTCCACGATCCAGTCATTCTTTCCCTGCATGAAAAGTATGGGGCAGTTGACCTTGTCAACCGAGTTCAAAGCGTTGCCGACCTTCAAAGGGACTTTTATCCTGGAATTCCTTAAAGTCATAAAGGCCTTGCCTGCCGCCTGCAGGAAAACCTGGTCAGTGCATAAAAGTTTTGTCATTTCACCTTTGGCTTTCTCCGGGCATGAAGGTGAGGCTACAATAACCATAGCCTTCAGGTTGTGGTTTTTTTCCTGCTCCTTTATTGCGGCTATGCCGCCTGCCGAAAAGCTTATCACACCTATTTTCTCATAACCGCATTTTTTCGCGTAATTTACCGCGGCGGCAACGTCATATGCTTCGGTTTCCCCGCCTGTGAATTCCCCGGTGCTTTCCCCGTGCCCGCGCAGGTCTATGGCTATTACGTCAAACTTGCCGCATATATCCCTGGATATCTCCATGATCTGCTGGTTCTTCCGTGATATGGCTATGCCGTGCACCACTATAACGACGGGCCTGGTATCGCCAGCCGGCGCTTTTTGGCGCAGTTGCGTGCCTTTTATCAGGACGCCGTCCTCGGTCCGCGCGCTGAAATTGCCGTAGGGTATGCCCTTATACATTCCAGGCTCTGGATTCACTACCGCCAGCGAGATCGCGACGCCCACGCTCACCATGAAATCCGCTATACCCCGTAATATATAATTATTCGTCAACCACGACACCTATATATCCTTAATCTTTGTCCCACCTCGGAAGTGGGACAAGAATTTGTATTTTAAAATTTTATCTCGCATGCAAGATAAGTGGTATTGTTTTGAGGTTTAATTGATATCCTGACAGGTATTTCGTATTTTTGGGATAATTTTTTATTGTATCTTTCAACAGCAGCAGGGCAATCAATAATATCTACAGCCCATGCACTACACCATAGTCCCAAACCTACTTGTCCCCAAACAGGTGTGTTATTAGACCATCCTCCAAATATGCAGGATCCTCCTATAACTTTAATGACCCCTATAAGCCATGTTATATTATCATTGGGTACCAATGAATGACCGCAAGTAAACCACCAACCCGTAGTTACGGCAATAAAGGTAGGGAATTCGGGATCCATACTTTTTATTGCTTCAATTTCCTGCCTGCCAATTTTGATTTTAAAACGTGATTCAATTTTCTGTATAGAAATATTTGTATAATCGTTTTTCAAAAAACGGTTAATATTATTTAAATTAATACCCAGATAATCATAGGGAAGGTAAACAATTATAAAATCAGAATCAGACAGGGATTCAGAAATAATAAAATTTCGTATTTCTCTTCCGTTTTTTAAATATAATGTTTTATAAATTCCGGCAAAATTAATTTCACTGTTTGGGATTTTTTCATTTTTATTTGTTTCCCACCATATCCCATCTTCTGTCAAAATGTAATCTTTATCTATAGCTAGTTTGGTTGAAGGAATGGACCTTGTGTCTGCGCCATAAGCAGGCATGGTAGCAATGCATAGAAGAAGCAAGATCGCTAAAACCATAAATTTATAAGGTATCATTTCTTTCATATAAATCCTCTCCGTGCATAAGATTTAAAATAGGTAATATGAAAGTCCTAAATCAGCATAAAACGATAGGCCGTTAATGCTACGACCGGGTATATTTATTTCTGAAGACCAGGTACAGGTAATTCCCACTTTGGCTTCATATGCAAAATGACCATCGGAATTAAAAAAGGTTTCCGTTGCAAACCCAAATAAAGCAGAATATTGTTCGTATTCTGCTAAATAATTTGTCAATATACCATTATCACCAGGGAATTTAGGTTCCTGATAAGTAGAGTAAGAATAACGATTAAGACTGTAGGCAAACCCGGCATTGAGATAAGCGGTAGACTCAACATTAACCCTAAGCGGATATCCGTATATAGCACAGATACTTGTCCGGTCGTTATTTCCAAAATAAAGATGGCCCCCTGTTATTTGTATGTTACATTCCGGGGCTACTAAAAAAGAAATGCCTGCTTCCCATAAGAAGGGCGTTGCAGACGCATCGGTCGTAAAAGGGCAAAGGTTAGCTATCAAGGCCAGTCTTTTTTGTTTAACCGTACTGACTGATTTTGGATATTCTATTTTTGAAATATCCTTGCGTTCTATCCGGGTGTCGCCATAATCAGTTTTTAAATTAACCGATTCCGTATCGGAAGATAATATAATGCCCGAAATTACCTTGCCATTTTTAAGATAAATTTCTTCCCCAAAAGCAGGTAAAGATACAGTACAAAAAATAGAAAAGACTAATATAATTTTTTGCATAATAGTCTCCAACCGTTTTTACTAAATACGTGCCACTGGATACTGAATATGATTTTATTATTCTTCCTGCCTTTATTATACTACTCTTCCGCAAAAATACCAGACATTTCTTGCTAAAACTTTACGTTTCTTGCTATATAAAATAAAGTGCCTACTCTGCTTTGAGTAGGCCTATGTAATAACATCCCGAATTATGCTGACCATTACTATCTTCTTATTATACATCCTTTCTCCAAGTTTATCATATTTCTTGGAAGCTGCTTTCCTTCTTATCTGTCTATTTGATATTATAGCAGAAACGTCCTTGGTTGTCAAGGACATAATCCCCCTCAATCCCCCTTTAGGAAAGTGGGATGGCAAAAGCATTTTTCTTTATACCATATGCCATTTGCCACCTTCGGCCATATGCGCCTTTGTATCTAAAGGCTGTTGGATTCCATCAATTCTTTGTTGCCGATTATTTCGGGCGGAGCGCCTTCAGCGACGATCTTTTTAGATGATTGAACTAATCATCGCCTTTAAGATGTTTCTCTGCCACTTTTTTTAGGAATTCCTTTGCTTCTTCTTCGTTCATTCCGGCAGGAGATACAGCGTGCCACGCGCACTTTCCTTCCCCGCGAACAGGGCCCGCAATAGCAAACCTGACAGAATCCTTGAATTTTACTTCGTGGAATATAAATTCTTCATTTTCAATTATTATAACGCTCATCTAGTTTTACCTTTTTACCGGGGATCGTCTGTATGGTCTTTGCGGCTTCCGGCCGTTTTGACAATGCGGTAGATAAAACTGGCCGCGCCGAATATTATGATCACGCCTACCGCGCCTGAAAGGGCTGTTGACAGCTTCTCGTTCTTTATGCCCGGGATCGAATAAAGCGGAAAGATAGAATCAGCAACCACTGTTTCTTCCCCTTCAGGGACTGCGGCCTTTTTCATGCCGCCTTCCTGCCCGGGGATGAAAGGCGCAATGAAAACCGCCAGCGCAGCCGCTGCCATAAGACCGTAAAAAATAAGTTTTGATCTCTTTTCCCCGTTCATACCTGCCTTGCTCTCCGAAGAAATATCCGGTTACATTAACGGTTACGTTAACGGCCACGTTAATATCTAATTATATCTTAATTGAGCGA
>Ga0210049_1000702_pt1 | contig 29400 bp, 21 predicted proteins | sample CryGeyCG2014_300_2_FD_183964 | JGI IMG/M metagenome (GOLD analysis project Ga0210049, IMG submission 183964) | Groundwater microbial communities from aquifer - Crystal Geyser CG06_land_8/20/14_3.00 (SPAdes) (version 2) | ecosystem: Environmental > Aquatic > Deep subsurface > Groundwater | place... | reverse complement strand
GTTTACAATCTGAAACATATTCTAACTGACATCGCCCTTAATTTAACCAAAAGAAAACTTAACAACTCATTCGTCACCTGACTACACTAGGGTGAATTGCGTCTCAATTGGACAAAAACTCTCATAATTAAAGAAAAAATGAGAGCCTAATAAAGAAAATCTCCAATCGAGACGCCATTTACTCTTATCCGAGTAAAATGGAGACTGAATGTTAATTGTTCAGTGATTATTAAATAATCAACAAAAAAATGAAAAAAACACAAGTATACATTTTCCTAGCGCTAATAATATCCTTCGGATTTTTTTTGCGTATTTATAATATTGAAAATGTTCCACCAGGAATTTATCCTGATGAAGCTGTGAATGGTCTAGACGCCCTAGAAGCAACAGAAGGTAATTGGCAATGGTTTTATCCGGCTAATAATGGCAGGGAAGGATTATTTATGAATTTAATTGCTTTATGCTTCAAATTTTTTGGCGTAAGTATTTTAACATTAAAACTTCCTGCCATAATTTTTGGGACATTAACGATTTTAGGAACATATTTATTCGCTAAAGAACTCTTTCGAAATGAGCGCATAGGACTAATTAGTTCTTTTTTAGTGGCCACTTCCTTTTGGGCAATTAATTTTTCTCGCATTTCTTTCCGCGCCAATATGCTTCCCGTTATTTTAGTTTTTTCTTTTTATTTTTTAGCCAGAGGTCTTCGGACTAAAAAATGGACCGATTTCGCTTTAGGCGGATTTATTTTCGGTCTCGGACTTCACACTTACATTTCTTTTAGGATTGCTCCGGCAATTTTGATTGTAGCGTTTATAGCTTTGATTATAAATCGGCGTCATTTTTTGCAAGAATACTGGAAAAATATTTTGTTTTTCTTTTTTTTCTTTCTAATCTCTTCCGCTCCAATGCTTTATACTTTTTTCATTTCTCATCCAGAATATTTAGAATCTCGATCTGCTAGTATTTCCGTTTTTTCTTTAGAAGCTAATGGCGGACATCCTATTAAGTCATTTTTAAAAAGTTTTTCCTTAAGCCTTTTAAAATATAATTTTTGGGGCGATCAAAATTGGCGCCATAATTTCCCGCCCTATCCCCTTTTGGATCCTATTACAGGAATAGCCTTTATGTTTGGTCTAATTTATGTTATTTGGAAATTTTTCCATTTAGCAACACTTAGATTTTTCAAAAAAATCCACGATGAAAAAATTAAGAATTATCTAATTTTATTAGCTTCTTTCTTTTTTATGCTAGCGCCTGAATTTTTAACCGCCGAAGGTAATCCGCATGCTCTCCGCGCCATTGGAACACTTCCTTTTGTTTTTATTTTTTCCGCCCTAACTTTCAATTATTTATTGGAATATGCGGAAAAATTATTTCCTAATTTTAAAAAAATTATTTATTTTCTTTTTATTTTAATTTTTGCTTTTATAGGAATCTTCAATAGCGTTAAATATCATCTTGTTTGGGCAAAAAAACCACAGACAGCGGAAGCTTTTGAAAAAGTAATCATTGATATTGAAAAATACATTCAAACAATATCCCCGGAAAAAGAAATTTTTTTACTAGCTGGAAATATGCAAAGAGTTCCATTAAAGTTTTTTAATTGGAAAAATCAAAATTTTCACGATCTTCATCCAACAGAAATTAATAATATTTCTCCAAATAATCGCAATGATTTTGTTATAATTTTTATGGATTATTATAAAGATGATATTATAAAAAATATCAACTTACGATTTCCAAGAATGCAACTGGAAGAAAAAAAAGATAATTTTGGACAAGTTTTTTATATTTTAAAATAACTATTTTAATTGTCATTTTTGCCCACGCTAAATGATAATAAATCTTATGAAAAAATTCATCGAAAAGCATTATAAAAAAATTGTTTTTTTGATTTTAACTTTTATAGCTGTTGTTTCTTTACTCAACTCTGCCCAAGACAGCGCCAACTTTGACGAAAAAGCCCACATTCCAGCCGGCTATTCTTATGTAACTTTTCATGATATGCGCCTCAATCCGGAACATCCGCCTCTACTTAAGGATTTTTCTGGGCTAATGCTTTTACCGATGGATTTAAAATTTGACATCACAAAAAAATTCTGGACCACTGATATCAATGGCCAGTGGGATGCTGGGGATAATTTACTTTGGCGAGAAGGGAATAATGCTAATCGAATAATTTTTTGGGCGCGCTTTCCTTTTGTTCTTCTATCCTTAATTTTAGGCTGGTTTATTTTCAAATGGACTAGAGAATTGGCCGGCCTTTGGGCTGGACTTTTTGCACTTTTGCTTTATGCTTTTGACCCTAATATTCTCGGCCACAATCATTTCGTCACAACCGATCTTGGCATCGCCACTTTTATGACTTTTTCTTTTTATTATTTCTTGCGCTTTATAAAAGAGCCGACTTGGAAAAATGTTATTATCGGTGGAATATTTTTGGGACTAATGCAACTAGCTAAATTCTCTTCCATTATCGTTTTCCCAATTTTCGGTTTAGTTCTTTTAATCTATCCTCTAACAAAAATAGATCGCCACAAAAATGAAACTAGTTGGAAATTTAGATTTAAAAATTTAGGAGAATATTTAGGCAAAGGAATAATTGCTTTCATCCTTTCTTTCATCATTGTCTGGGCAGTTTATCTTCCAAATATTTACAAAATGCCTACTCAAAATTTGTCTGATACAATTGAATTTTATTTCCCAATCAATGATCCCTCCCCTTCTGCCGTAGCCGTTAATAAAACCGCCAATATTCTTAATAATAATCTAGCTACTCGCCCGCTAGCAGAATATCTTCTAGGTATGGCTATGGTCTTTAAGCGCGTAGATGGAGGAAACGGGGCTTATTTTATGGGCCAAGTTTCTAGTTCAGCTTTCTCTGCCTATTTTCCAACAGTTTTCGTTCTCAAGGAACCACTTCAAAATTTGTTTTTTATGCTTTTGGCTTTGGCAATTGCTTTTTCAATTTTGATAAAATCAGTTTATCAGAAATTCTCCCAAAAACTATCTCCCAATCAAAATTTGATTTCTTTTATCCGTCATAATATCGTGAGCCTTTCCCTTTTATCTTTTATCTTTCTTTATGCTTTTGTAAGTATCACCGGCAATCTCAACATCGGCTTTCGCCATCTTTTTCCAATTTTGCCATTTATTTATATCCTTACCGCCAAAACAATTTTCAATTTTCTAAAAAAATTAGAAAAAAATACTCGACTAATTTGGAAAATTATTCTAGTGTTTATGTCCCTAGCTTTAGTTTTGGAAACACTCGGCGCTTATCCATATTATATGTCTTATTTCAACCAATTGGCTGGCGGACCAAAAAACGGCTACCGCTATGTAACCGATTCTAATGCTGATTGGGGTCAAGATCTAAAAAGACTAAAAATATTTGTTGACCGCTATAATTGGTGCCCAGAAAATTCTCTCGATTCTTTTTGTGAAATTTATAATCCCCAACTCCCGCCAATGGATAAAATCCGTCTTAACTATTTTGGAGGGGTAGATATTAAATATTATTTCAAAAATCAAGCTATCGACTGGTGGGATTCACGCCGTCCAATTGAAAACGGCTGGTATGCCATTTCCACCAATTATCTGATGGGCAGTATTTATGACACCACCAAAAAAGACAGCGAGTCATATCGCTGGACAAAAGATTTGAAACCTTTCGCTCAAGTTGGAACCGCCATCTTTCTGTATTACATAACACCTCAACAAGCGGAAAAAATAAACTCGCAAATATGATAACCTTCTATTTTAATTTCTTTCTTTATCCCTTGGAGGCTCAACCTCCAAAAAGGAGGTTGAGCCTCCTTGGTTTAGTATAATCTTATTTAGTTTTTATTTCTTCTATGGGTTTAGCTGATTGCGAAACTGTGCTGTCCTTAAATTTGTAATAAATTTTATTGTCTATCCGCAGATCCACATATTCCAAATCTTGGCGTTGATTTTTTTCAATTTTATTTTCCAAAACCACTTTGAGCATTTCGATTTCTTTTTCTAAATTTATATCTTCATTGAAATATATTTCCCAGCCCGCCTCGACTCGCTCGCCTCGATTTGGCGAAGCGGGCGGAAACGACCGCTCGTCGACGCGAGGCGGGCCTTCTTTGGTTTTAATTCGAATGTCTTTGGAGACAAAACTTTTCGCTTTAAAATTATTTTCTATTTTCAAGCCAATTTCTTCTAATTTAACTTTAATTCCAAGAACATATTCCAAGTAAGATTGATCTAAAATAAAATCCCCTAAATTTATCCCTTTCGAATTTTCGTCGGTCAAGATGATAAAATTATTAACGCTATCATTTTGATTCAAATTGATTTCCTCATAAGCCTCCCTATTCTCATCCAGCATAAAACATTTATCACCCCCACAAAAAATCAATTGTGGTTTTCGCTCAAAAATTATAATTTCCAATTTATTCGGAAATTTTCTTTTTGTTTCAACCTTTCTTATTATTTTGAAACTTTCCAATAAATCTTTTTTGATTTTTCCCGTTCTGACCAAAAGTAAATTATTTTTCTTTATAATGCCTAAATATTCTCCATAAATTTTCGAATTGATATTCTCCAGTACTGCTTCTCGGTTGATTTTTTCATTGCCAACAATATCGACTGTGGTTATTTCTAAAAATTCGGAAAAAAACAAAGCATACATTAAAACTGCCACGAAAGCAATAGAAATTAGAAAAAATAAAAAACGAAGAACAGAAAACTTTCTACGGATTTTATTATTTTTATTTATTCGTTGATTTTTTGGACTAAGCATTTTTTATTTTTTTATTATCCTAACATCGAATGTTAGGATAAACTATATTACATTTCCAGCGCTAAATTTTCCATAACTAACCTAGAATTAGAATTGGTTTCTTTAATTATTTTTAAGCTTTTTTCAATTTCCAAAATGAGCTTCAATGCTTTTTTTCGATCAAGCTGAAAAAATTCAGTGTTACCAAAAATATTTTCCCGCAAAATTACTGTCCAAAAACTAAGTTCCTCGACTAGCGCCGAAGTATCTTTACTCAATTCTTCGCAAAAAGAAAATTTCTCGCTTAAATTTTCTTCTAACATTTTTTTCAAATCTTTTTGAGCCTTGATTCTTTTTTCCATTTCTTCTTTTTCTTTTGTAAAATTTATCGCCAATCCTGGTCGATTAAGCGCCCAGAATTCCAAGTTTTTTGCATCGTTTTCATTTTTCAATATTTCTACAATTTCTTTTTTCTCCGCTAAACCAAATTTTTTGATGACGCATCTAGATTTGACGGTCGGAATAATTTTGTCAGCATTTTCCGTTATCAATATTATCACAGTTTTTTGGGGCGGTTCTTCTAATGTTTTGAGCAAAGCGTTTTGTGAAGCGTTAGTTAATTTTTCTGCCTCATCTATTATTGCAACTTTGTATTTTCCAAAATAAGCTGACAAGCTAAGCATCTGTTGCAATTCTCTGATTTTTTCTATTTTTATATCTTTCTTTTTTATCTTTCCGTCCTTTTCCTCCGTTTCTGGAGAAATTATAATTATATCTGGATTGATTTTTTGATTTTCTTCTTGCCCGCCCACCCGCAAAGCTTCCCAACTATTATCGGGATGCAGGCGGGTGATTTTTCTAGCAAATTCTAAAGCTAAACTAAATTTTCCCAAATGCGCCGGCCCGCAAAAAAGATAAGCTTGAGAAATTTTATCCTTCTCAATACTTCTATCTAAATAATTTATTATTTTTTGGTGACCGATTATTCGCATTCGCAAATTTACAATTTTCAATTTTCAATCAATTTACAATTTTCAATTTTTTAATTTGAAAATTCATTGAAAATTGATCATTGATTATTGAAAATTATTTATAACCCTACTAATAAATTCTCTCATCTCTCTAATAAATTTTTCTTTCGAAAATTTTTCTACACTTTGCTTAATATATTCCCTATCATATTTTTCTTCTTTTTCGATAAATCTTCTTACTCCATCAGCGATTATTTCCGCCGTAGAGGTCGTAAAAAATTCCCCTGTTTTGCCTTCTTCTATTATCTCCACTGCTCCCCCATCTTTTATCCCAATTACCGGCACGCCGTACATCATGGCTTCAATAGGAGCGATGCCGAAATCATCCACGCCGGGAAAAATAAAAGCTCTGGCGTTTTTATATATTTCTGGCAACTTTTCATCTTTTTGATAACCTAAAAATTTTATATTACTCTTCGCAATTTTTTTAAGCCTTCTTTCTTCTTTACCCGTACCCACAATAATAAGTGGCAATTCCAATTTATTAAACGCTTCAATCGCCTTATCTATTTTTTTGTAAGCCGAAAGTCTTGAAACTATTAGGAAATATTTATCATTCGTACTGGCGGACCCGCCCGCAACGCTTCGCAAGCGAGCTTGCTCGCGTAGCGATGCGGGCGGGTATATAACTTCACTTTCTTTCCGATAATATTTTTCAATTCTCTTTTGCGTATATTTTGAATTTGCGATTAGATAATCCGGCCGATCAACCGCTAGTTTATCCCACAATCGAAAATAACTTAGGATTGGACGAATTAAAAATCCTAGTTTTTCTTTTCTTTCATCGCGCAAATATTTTTCATTATAATCCCAAACAAAACGCATCGGTGAATGAATATAAGCAATATGAATCGTATCAAGGCGTGTTACAATTCCTTTGGACCAAGCCGAGGAAGAAGAAATTACCAAATCAAATTCGCGCAAATCAAAAGATTCCGGTGCAGTCGGCAAAAAAAACAAAAAATATTTGATCCTCCGGCGAAAAAATTTTGGCAGTTTTTGAAAGAATGAAGTCCTGATTTCTCGATTCTCGAATTTGCCTCTCATCTTTTCTTTGTCATAAAGCAAAGTATAAATCGGCGCTTCGGGAAACATTTCCGCCAACACTTCCAAAACTTTTTCTGCTCCGCCATATTGATTCAAAAAATCATGAACGAGAGCTATTTTTTTGTCTTTAAACTGTTCCATAAATTATAATACGAATCTACAAATTTTATGCAAATCTGGCGAATATGCAAATACTACAAATCATTTGTGACATTTGCTTATTTGTAGATTAGCATTTCATTCGTAGATTTGCATTACATCTGCGATAGCAACAACGCATTTTTCCCAACTAAACCTTTTCACATTTTCATTTCCTTTCTTTATTATAACATTTCTAAAGCTTTCGTCGCTAATTATTTTATAAGTAGAATCAGCAATGCTCATCGGTTCAGATGGCGTTACATAGGCCACGCTATCTCCGCCAACTTCCGGGAATGAAGAAGTATTGGAAGTGACTACAGGAACACTCACGCTTTGCGCTTCTAAAACTGGGAGTCCAAAACCTTCATAGAAAGTGGGGAATAAAAATACATCGGCGTTTTTTATCAATCCAAATTTATCCTCATCACTCACGAACCCAGGCATAATTATTTCCTCTTTATACTTACTGCTTTCTATTTTATATTTTATACTTTCATAACCATACCCAGGCAAACCAGCCAGTACCAAGCCATGCGGAATATTATATTTTTCCTTTAAAATTTCAAAAGCGCTAATTATCCCTTCAATGTTTTTCCTTTTTTCCAATCTTCCAATAAATAATAAGTATGGTTTATAATTTAAAATGGAGTACTTGGAGTCTAAATCTCCAATTGGAGATTTAGACTCCAAGTTTTGATTAACTCCTTCATATATAACTTCGATCTTATTTTCCGGAATTTTGTATAATTCAACTAAATCTTTTTTCGTATTTTTCGAAACTGCAATTATTTTCTTGGCCCATCGGCAGGATAATTTTATCGAATAACGCATGTAAATTCTTTCCCAAGCAGAGTAAGCATCTTTGACTATTTCATATTCCAAACCATGCACCACCACAAAAGTTTTCTTGGGCCCGCCTGCATCACTATGCGTATTATAATCAGTTTTAATGCCTAATTTTTTTAATATTTTTTGAATAAATAATGCCAAAGAAAAAAGCGAAGCATTACGGTCAGGATGAATAAACGGCGCAACATGCGCGGGAATAAAAAGAACATCCACAGGATGAAGCAACATTTCCAGAGAAAGTCCGAATTGCGTCCAAAATCTCGGCCATTTCAAAACTTTTATTTTCCAATTCGCTGGCAAGGAAAAATTGATTTTTTGATTTTTTCTTAAATATAAAACAACTTGCGTTGCACCTGTAGAGACGCAGCATTGCTGCGTCTCTACGAAATGCGATACGAGGTGTTTTACCACTTGATAAGAATATTCCTCAATTCCCGTTCTTTGTTTGAAAAAAGCTCGAGAACCATCAATACCTATGATCATAATTTTTAATTTTAAGTTTTTAATTTTTAAATAATTTTTAATACTTAAATTTTAAAACATTAAAAATTAAGATTTATTTTAAAAATTACAAAATTAAAAATTACAAAATTATTTTGATAACATGATAGTCCTCTTATACAATTCTAAATTTTCTAGTGCAATGCCGATGCCTTTGATCACACAAAACAAAGGATCATCGGCCGTATAGCTTGGCACTCCAATAGTTTTAGTAATCAATTGATCAAGATTTTTTATCAGCGCTCCTCCGCCGGAAAGCACCATACCTTTGTCCATAATATCCGCCGACAATTCTGGCGGAGTTTCTTGTAAAACTTTTTTAATTGCGTTGATCACTTCGCGCAGTTCATCTTGAATAGCTTCCGTCACTTCATTGGAAGAAATTTTAATGGATTTTGGCAGTCCGCCTGTCAAATCCCTTCCTCGCACATCCGCATATTCCTCTTTCACTTGAGGCATCGCTGAACCAATTTTTATTTTTATTTCTTCCGCTGTCCGATCTCCGATCGCCAAACTATGTTTTCTTTTTATATAATCCGCAATAGCCTGATCAAACTTATTTCCTCCCACTCGCGCACTGGTAGCACAAACCACTCCACCCAAAGAAATGACTGCTACTTCCGAAGTTCCTCCGCCAATATTGATTATCATATTTCCAGAAGCGCTAGAAATTGGAATACCCGCTCCGATTGCCGCTAACATTGGTTCTTTAACAACATAAGCCACTTTTGCTCCGGCACGAATAGCCGCATCAATCACCGCCCGTCTTTCAGTAGAAGTTACCCCGACTGGAATGGAGATCATCACTTCCGGACGAACCAGTCGAAATCTTCCGCTCACTTTATTGATAAAATATTTGAGCATCGCTTCGGTAATTTTATAATCCGCAATCACGCCGTCTTTCATTGGACGACTAGCTTGAATCGTATCCGGTGTTCGCCCGAGCATTTCTTTCGCTTCAATGCCTACTGCCAAAACTTTATTTTCCAAAACCGAAACCGCCACCACACTTGGCTCATTAGCAACAATCCCCTTGCCCGGCACAAAGACTAAAGTATTAGCTGTCCCCAAATCAATACCGATCTTTCTGATGAACATATATTTAAAAATTCTCAATTTACAATTTTCAAATTGAAAATTCACTGAAAATTGGTAATTGATAATTGCAAATTAATTCTTAATCCTTTTTATCTGTGCTCCTAGCCTCTGCAATCTTTCTTCTATTTTTTCATAACCGCGATCAACTTGATAAATATCTTTGATAATAGTTTTTCCTTTGGCCAAAAGCCCGGCGATAATGAGAGTAGCACCGGCGCGAAGATCAAAACTCGTTATGGTTTTTCCAGTTAATTTTGTTGGTCCTTTTATCATTACTCGGTGCGGATCAAGAATTTTAGCCTCTGCGCCCATTCTTTGGAGTTCTCCAATATAATTAAATCTATTTTCATAAAGCGAATCATGGATTAATGTTTCACCTGTTGCTTGCGTCGCTAGTACACCAAAAGGAGCCTGCACATCTGATGGCACACCAGGATAAGTCCGCGTGTCTATCTTAGAAACCGCTAAAAGTTTTTTTGCTGAAATAACTTGAATAGAATTTTTGGAAATTTTGAAATCCGCTCCAAATTCGCGAAGTTTTTCCAAAACTAAATCCAAGTGGTCTTCGCGAGTATTATTAATTATTATCGGACTTCCAGTAGCTACTGCCATAATTAAAAATGTCGCCACTTCATTAGCATCAGGAATAATCTTATGACGCGCTCCTCGCAAATTTTTTGAACCGGTTATTTCTAAAGTATGGGTTCCTAAACCTTTAATCTTAGCTCCCAAAGAAATCAGAAATCTACCCAAGTCTTCCACATGCGGTTCGCAAGCTGAAATTTTTATAATTGTTTTTTTAGGAATTGCCGAAGCTAGCATCATTACATTTTCCGTCGCCGTCACAGAAAGTTCTCCTAGCACAACCTTAACAGCTTTTCTTTTTTTAGAAATTACATTATAGAATTTTTTATTTTGTGAAATTTCAATTCCCATCTTGCGCATCGCTTCAAAATGCGTGCCCAGTGGTCGCTTGCCAATAACACATCCCCCCGGATGATACAATTTGAAATTATTAAATCTGGCAGACAAAGAACCAAGCAATAAAATTGACGAGCGAAGTTTTTTTATTTTTTCCACATCCATCTTGGATGGATCTATGTTTTCATTACACACAGAAATTTTTCTTTTTCCCAACCATTTTATTTTTGCCCCCATACTTTCTAAAATTTCAATCATTCGAAAAACATCTTCAATCAAAGGAAGGTTGTCCAAAATACATTCTTTTTTAGTCAAGATTGTCGCCACTAAAATTGGCGTAGTAGCATTTTTTGACCCCCGCACATCAATTGTTCCAGAGAGCTTTTTCCCACCAATTATTTCGAAATGTTCCATATTTTAAGCTTATTTTTATAAAAAATTGCTACATTCACTATATATTAAAGTAGCAATAAAATCAAATAAAAAAACCCTACATAATTACAAAATTTTACAAAAGTACAAAAGTACAAAAAATAGATAAATTTTGTAAATTTGTATTTTTGTATTTATTTGTACTTTTGTAGGGATCTAAAAATAATCATCATACCCCTTCGACCAACTCACAACAGTGTCGGCATAAGCTTCACATTTGTTATTCCAATATGGCGAACTTGGTCCTCCACAATAATAAACTTTGGTAGCATAATGTTCCTTGCTTTTATTATCCGCTCCGGCTTTTTTCAATTTAAGCGCCATTCCCATCACACCATCTTCTAGTCTCCAAGGATTGGCTGGCTTATTTCCAGTTATTGAAGCAATACTTGATTTGTAACCTATCCAAGTACTGGGCATAAATTGAGCGATTCCCATTGCTCCACCATAACCATATCCCGGCCAGCAAGAAAGTTTTTTATCATTTTTTCCATAGCCAAGCTCATCCATTAATTTTAGAAATTCTGTTTTATCCGCTTCTTTCATATGTTTCTTGACTGGATTGGATCCTTTGTCATAATAGCATCCGCCAGTGAATCTTCCTAAATCAGTTTCTTTGTCTAACATGGCAAACAAAAATTCTTTTCGCACTCCGGTTTTTTTATCTGCATATTTTACCGCATCCACTACATCATCCATGCTGTATGAGCTACCCAAAAAACTGGACAAGGTACTTCTTAATTTAGCCATTTTGGCCTGAAGCTGACTAATTGTGAGTTTGGTTTCCGCAATATCCGAAACGATAGCATTTTTTTGAGACTGTTTTTCCGCCAACAATTCTTTATGCTCTTCTTTTTTTTCCGCCAATTCTTTTTTGACAGTTTCCGCATAATCTTTGTCTTTTTTTATTTCCTCAAAAATTACCAGCAGTTTTTCTTTAGCATTTAGTACTTGATCAAAATTCTGAAAATATTCGCCGAAGTTTTGATTGGTAAAACTTAGCCCTCCGAAAACCTCCTGATCACTGAAATACATTTCTTGCGCATAAGCAGTTAAGATTTTTTTATTCAATTCTATTTTATTTTTTAAATTTTCCAGCTCCTGCTCTTTTCTAGAAATTTCCGTTTCAGTTTTGTCCAAAAGACTAGCCGTGGTGTTGATTTGACTTTGCGTAACAGAAAGATTAGCCTGACTTTGTTGCAAATCTTTTTGTTCTTTTTCCAGCTCCGCTTCAGTTTTTTCTAATTTTTTTTGTGCGTTAGTAACATCCTCATCTGAATAAACTTTTTGGGAAAAACTACCAAAACCAATTGCCAGAAAAAAAACTGCCAGAAAAATAAAAATTATTTTCCTCTTTAAAATTATTTTCATATTTTAGACCGCTGAAGAATTAAAATTTTTGAGAAATTCTTGTTTGAGAATCCGAATTTCCTCCAAAAATTTCCTTTGGTAGCTGTTGATTGAGGGAAATTTTTGGCAAGGAAATTCAGGGTTCGAGTTTCCTGCCTCGCCGGCAGGCGGGAATTTCGAAAAAATTTTAATTCTTCAGTGACTTGTACTCATATTGTAGCAAATTTTTGACAAAAACAAAACTGCCCCGAGTACTCGGGGCAGTTTTTCCAGTATTTCACAAAAATCACTATTCTTTTTTAGTTTCCCCTCCGCCTGCATCGCTACGCGAAGCATTACGGGCAGGCTTCTTTTCTTCTTCTCCCTCTGGAGTTTTTTCCTCTTTGATTACTCCTTCAACTTTTGTCACATCTTCTTCCACTTTTTCTGAAAGTTGTTCTAACTCCTCATCACTTCGAGGAGGAGAAACAAGTGCCACCACAGTTTCTGGATCAAGATCAATCTTTATTTTTGGAGAAATTTCAAGATCTTTGATACAAATATGATCTTCAAAAGTTTTCAAACTTGATATATCCACAGTAATTTCCGAAGGTAAATCGGCTGGCAAACATTTGACGGTAATTTCGTCTAAACTTTTCACCAGCACTCCGTATAATTCTTTTACCGCCGGAGCTTCTCCAATATAATTCAATTCCACTGCTTTTTCAATTTCTTCATCCATTCTAACTTGAAAGAAATCAGCGTGAATAAATTTTCCAGTTACAGGATCTTTTTGAATTTCATAAATAATAACATTGCGTTTGTCTTTTTCATCAATATCCAATTCGATTATCGTACTTTCTCCAGCTTTCTTGAGCAATCTGGAAAAATCCAGCGCTTTGATCCAAAGACTTTTGGATTCTATTTTTTTTCCATAAACCACTGCCGGAACCAGTCCTTCTTTTTTTCCTTTTTTGGTTTTTTTCCCAAAAACTTCTCGGATTTTGGCTGACAATTTCACTTTATCCATATTTTTGCCACCCTACCCGCCCGCAACGCTTCGCGAAGCTCCGCGTAACGATGCGGGCGGGCCTGCCCTGCATTACTTCGAAGCTTAAACAAAATCATTTTGGTCTCTCAGGCGAAATAAAAATTAAAAAAGCTAAATGCTTTATCTCTAAGATTCTAGCAATAAATTAGAAATTCGTCAATCACTTATGAATATTTTTGGCTTAAATAAAGCCAACTTATCTAACTTAAACTTTATCGATAAACTTTTTAAGACCTTTTTCTCTCCCATTCATCAATTTTTGGCATATGCAATATTTTGACAACTTTTATTTTTTATTCATCATTATAAAAAATAAGAAAAAAAAATTAAGTTTTAATTCTCCTTATATACACACTTTGGACAAGCCCGATAGCGGAGAGCATTACCACCATTGAACTTCCGCCATAACTTAGAAATGGCAAAGGCACGCCTGTTACGGGCATCACTCCAATATTCATTCCAACATTGATAAAGAATTGAAAAAATAAAATAGTTAAAATTCCCAGCGTGATCAAATAACCAAAATTATCCCGTGCCAATTTCGCGGTTTCTTTTATCCGCCAAAAAATAATGCCGAAAATAATAAAAATTGCTAGCGCTCCCAATAGCCCCAACTCTTCCGTAATCACAGAAAAAATAAAATCAGTATGTTTTTCCGGTAAAAAATTTAATTGAGACTGCGAACCATGGCCCAAACCTTTACCAAAAATTCCACCAGAACCAACCGCAATAGTCGCTTGAATCACATTGTATCCGCTTCCCATCGGATCATGCTGGGGTTTTACAAAATTTATTATTCTATTCTTCTGATAATCTTTTAAAAAAAACCAGCTAGATGATGTCGCCAGAATTCCAACAATTACAAGTAACGCCAGATTTTTTTTGTTTAATCCTGAAGCCAAAAGAAGCACCAGCCAACCTGATAAAATAACGGATGAAGAACCTAGATCTGGTTGTTTCAAAATGAGAAAAACAGGAATAAAAATAAGCACAATTGAAGCGATTATGCGGATGATTATACTCAATTGGGTTTTTTTCTTACTTAAAAAGCTAGCTAAAAAAATTATGATGATGATTTTAGCAATTTCTACCGGCTGAACATTAAAGAAAAAAAACTCCAACCAACCAGTATTGCCTTTGACAGTTTTTCCCAAAAAAATAACCGCCACCAGAATCGAGAGCATCAAAAAATATAATTTGGTGCTGTGATAATTGAGCAATCGATAATCAAAAAAAGCCAAAAAAAACATCGCTAATATTCCGATGATGATTGATATTGATTGTTTTTGAAAATTACTTGCATTGAAAACTGACCCAGAAAAAGAAATACTGTAAATAACCAGTAGACTCACCAGCAAAAGCAGGCTTATGGAAATTATCAAAATCCAATCTAATTTCAACAACTTATTCATTATGATAAAATCTTTTTAGAAAAGAATCAGAATTAAAAATATTTACCTCCGCTTGAGCTTCCATCGCACTCACCACACCAGGAAAATTGCTTGGCCAGAGAACTTTAAAATCTCTGTCTTCGCCGGATTTGATAGTTTTCATTTGGGTGGAATTAAGCGCTAAAATATTACCCGCAGAATCTTTCAAAATCACTTGAATTTTTATGCTTTCAAAATCATACGGGTTGCGATTTCTCAATAATCCTTGAGCGCTGGCAAAGCCCACTCCGCCAGAAATTTCGCTATAATTTTTGTTGATGATTTGAATATCCGGCCTTTCATAATAATCTTCAAATTTTACCCATTCAGAACTAACAATCTTGAATTCGCTCAAAGCTGGATTGACTGGAGAATCTAAATTATTTTCCACTATATATTTTTCTTCTCTCGGCAAAATAAAACCCGTACTATTTTTGGAAGCAATAATATTACCGGAAGAATCCTTGAAATTTATTTCATAAGAAAAATTTTTATTGCCAAAAACAGCATTCGGATTGGAAATCTTGGCATAAAAATCATATTTATCATTAATTCCTGAAGGGATAACCCCAATTTTTTCAATAATCAGATCTTGTGCTTTTATCTCATCACATTCCTTCTGGCAAACTCCTCCGCAATCTATGCCTTTTTCATTTTGATTTTTAATTTTGTCAAAACAACTTTCTTCCGGTTTTAGAATAGAATACAAACCAAAAATAATTAACAAAAAAATTGCCCCATAAATTCCAATTATAATATATTTTTTTCGTTCAGTATCCATAATGGCATTCTAGCATAAATTTACAAACTACAAAATAGCTTAAATATGAAATACTCCTATTTCTATTATTTTTCGTACTTTCGTATTTCGTTTATTTCGTATTTCGTAATAAACAAAAAAAGAGCATTATTCTGGCGGTGGCTTACTCTTCCCTAATAAATCAGGGTACCATCAGCGCTGAAGTGCTTAACTGCTCTGTTCGGAATGGAAAGAGGTGTAGCCACTTCGCAAAAGCCACCAAAATAATGCTCTTTTTTTTATTCGCATGCTTTAAAAAGCCTTGATTACCGGAGAAAAAAATAGAAAAAATACTACGGTCACCATTATAAGGGTAAAAAATGTAAAAATAAATTTCAAACTTTTCTTATAATTTTCCATAAATACAATAATTTAGTAATTTCTAACTGCTAACTACAAGTCGCTGATTTACGCTGACTTTACGCGGATTTTCGCCGACATTTTTTATATGTCCGCGTTTATCCGCGTCCAATCCGCGTTGATCTACGACTGATTAAGAGAGATAATGTTCAATTTATTAGTATCTCTCGGCTGAACGGATTACTCCGCTTTCACCTGAGACCTATCAAGCTAGTCATCTTCTAGCAAATCGTGTTCGTGCCTCACTTCATTCGTCACTCACCGCTGACTTACACTGACTTGACGCTGACTTACGCAGAATTTTTTAATTCCGCGTTTGTCCGCGTTTCAGTCCGCGTGTGTCCGCGTGTTTGTGTTGAACGCAGTGAGACACAAACAATTGCCTAATCTTGAGGTGGGCTTCCCGCTTATATGCTTTCAGCGGTTATCCCGTCCAAACGTAGCTACCCAGCAGTGCTCCTAGCGGAACAGCTGGTACACCAGAGGTTTGTTCTTTCCGGTCCTCTCGTCACATATTCCCCTATTTCTAGGAGTGCAGACTATATCTTCACCCCCGATTCTATCGGGGGGCCAACATATTATAGTGATATATTTCCAAATTCTATCAATCACTATCTTGTCGCCAATGAGGCAACAAAGTCGTTACGGGGTCAAGCCAGCACTACGCACTGGAATTACCAATTATCAATTTCCAGTTTCCAAACAAATCCTAATTTTTTAAATTGTGAATTACCCTGTGTGTCCGAGTACGGACAACAACAGGGAGTTCTTGCCGCTATTCCTTAAATTAGAAATTGATTAGAAATTAGAAATTAGAAATTAGAAATTCTAGTGCGAAGCACTAGCCGACTTCCCACGGTATTACCTTAAAAAATTATTATGGTCCTCAACCTAATTATACTACAAAAACAAAGAACCGCAATGTTTTTGATTCATTAAACCAAAATAATTATGAAGGTTTCACCGTTATTAGTCGGATTGTCAATCCCGCTTACGCGGGAAAGTAGCAATTTCTTACTAAGAAAGAGTCCTCTCAAGCAATAACGCCTACAGCAGATAGGAGACCAACCTGTCTCACGACGGTTTGAACCCAGCTCGCGTACCGCTTTAATTGGCGAACAGCCAAACCCTTGGGACCTTCTCCAGCCCCAGGATGCGATGAGCCGACATCGAGGTGCCAAACCCCTCCGTCGATATGGACTCTTGGGAGGGATCAGCCTGTTATCCCCGGGGTAACTTTTATCTGATGATCTTCTGCGCATCTATATGCGACAGTCGGTTCACTAACTTCTACTTTCGTAACTGATCGACTAATGAGTCTTGCAGTAAAGCTGGCTTATGCGTTTGCACGACGAGTCCGATTTCCATCCGGACCTAGCCAACCTTTGTAAACGCCTCCGTTGCCATTTAGGCAAATGTGTTAATCTAATTTATATCTCATACAATCAATTATATATGGACCAACAACTTCTTTAAATTTATCCATCGATTCAGAAAGGATATATATTTGATAGCCGTCTTTTTGATAGCGAAGTTTTGCATTGATTTCGAATTTGTTTTTCAAAATTTTTATCAAAAACAAAACCTCTTTTTTGGAAAAACATTGGGTATTGATGATTTTAGCTTTATGGAATTTGGATTTTTTTGATCCGTCATCCATAAACCAAACAGCTAAGCCAAGTGGCGTTAAGAGTTTTTCCGTTATTTTTGGAATAACTTTTTCACCTTTGGCATAAAATTGTTGGGCATAAAATCTGAAACTTCCGTGAGATAAAGTTGAAAACCAAATATTTTTTGTTGCAACTTTATTTCTTATTTTATCCTTTATTTTAGGCTTATTTAAGACAAAATTCTCAAAATTTTCATACAACCATTTCATATATTCCGCTTTATTTAATGATTGTTCAATTTTTAAACGGTATGTTTTACCATTATTTTGAGTTTCTAAATGTCCGTCACCTAAGATCAGACCAACAAGAATTTCTCTTTGGATCTTATTCAAGTTTAATGTAATTTTCCAAGCTTCAATTTTTTTTGAATACATAATATTCATAATTAGATGTCCTAATTTAATCAGAACTCTCTATGTCGCCATAGAGTTCAGACTATATCATCATGCTTATTATAGCATGGCTAACATTTAGTCGTTGAGGATTTCCCTGCTGATTGTCCGGCGCTTTAATTTTTACATCAAAACACAATTAATGTTTTTTACTTACATAAATAAGTACATTAATATACTCCGGAGTTTCCAGCATATTGTTAACTTTGCATCCCGACATTACTGTCGGAAGGCCCCTAATCAACCATCCTTTGTTCATAAAATTACTACCGCAACGAAGGTTCGGGCGGGGATAATAATTTCCCATTGTTGATTATGTTGAGGCGACCGCCCCAGTCAAACTACCCGCCAGGCACTGTCCCCGGACTGGTATGAGTAACCAAGACTTTATATTTTTTTGTGAACCGCAAATACGATAATTACAACTTCATATCTAATCCTAATAATTTTCATTATCATATTTTACGGCACAAATTATAAGTCAAAGTAACTCATAACAGCCCAGGGTTAGAATTTAAAATTATACAGAGTGGTATTACACTTTTGGCTCCATTCCGACCAGAGTCGAAACTTCACAGCCTCCCACCTATTCTAGGCAGCACAATCTCAAATTCAATACCAAGTTGTAGTAAAGCTCCACGGGGTCTTTTCGTCTTGCTGCAGGTCGACGGCATCTTTACCGCCATTGCAATTTCACCGAGCTCTTCGTTAAGACAGTTACCAAGTCGTTACGCCTTTAATGCGGGACAGAATTTCAATTCGTTTGATCGCTTTCGCGAAAATTCAGACTATATCTTCATCTTGCCAAAACACTTAGGAGTTCTGCTTTTTTATATTTCCTTTTTCCATGCCCATTCATCTTATAAGCTAAATCAATAACCTCTTTAAGACCAACGGGATTGAGATGTTTCATTTGAGCTATTTTTTCACAAATTTTCGAAAAAATTTCAAAATCTGCTTTTTTATTAGTCATCAAAGGAAACTTTCTAAAATGAGGAATGATTTTTTTCCGCAAATCACCAATGTTTCTTGTTTCATATTTATAGCATTGATCGTTTTTGCAAAAACGAATACTGCCACAATCGAAAAATTTTTGAATCATTTTCAAAATTTCCAAACTGCGCATATTTTGTCCGATTGAAAAACTCGGACGAACCTCAATTTTAGTTTTGAGCTTTTCTCGAAAGTTGAATGATACTGAAAAGCATCCTTCACCATCAATAAAGCCGGAAACATAAGAAGCAAAATCCATATGTTTTTTTGTTCGACAAGAGCTGACGTATTACCCGCGAATAAATATTGCGCGAGTCTCAGCTTTCGCTTCAGTCGTTACAGGTCTTACTATAAAATAATTATAGCAAGTTCCCACGGTATTACCATATCCATAGTTCTTTAGGATTTAGGTTTCACCGTTATTAGTCAGATTTCTAATGTCATATCGCTACAACATACAGGCAAATATCTGTCGTCATTACCTGTCAAGGAATTTCGCTACCTTAGAACGATTATAGTTATCGCTGACGTTCACTGGCGCTTCGGGGATTGGCTTGCACCACTCCCGTTAACGTTCCAGCACTGGTCAGGCGTCAGCCCCTATACTTCCCTTTACGGGTTTGCAGAGACCTGTGTTTTTGGTAAACAGTCGCTTGATATCTTTAGCTGCGCCCCGATTTACATCGGGGAGTCCATATCCCTAAGTTACGGACGCTATTTTGCAGAGTTCCTTAACGAAGGTTCACTCGTTCACCTTAGGCTACTCGCCCAGTCTACCTGTGTCGGTTTTAGTACGGTTCTAATATTATTAATCTTAGAAGCTTTTCTCGATACCCTGCTCATTTTTGTTCTCCCGATTTGCACCGAGATTCCAGAAATATCTTAATGTGTTGCTAAACGGATTTGCCTGTTTAGCCATTTCAATATTTCTACCAAAATCCAATAATCGGCAAAAACTACTAGAATATGTCACTCCATCGAATAATATTAAAGTCACGGAATATTAACCGTGTGTCCATCGACTACGCCTTTCGGCCTCGCCTTAGGCCCGACTAACCCTGAGATGATTGACATTGCCCAGGAAACCTTAGACTTTCGGTGTCGGGGGTTCTCACCCCAATTGCGGTTACTCGTTCCAGCATTCTCACTTCCATACACTCCAGCCTTGCTCACGCTCGACCTTCAGCGCATATGGAACGCTTCCCTACCCCTGCTCACATCTCGCTATGCTCGATGTTCGCACGCTGATTTATCGCTGATCATAACGCTGATTTTACGCTGATTTTTTATCAGCGTTATATCCGCATATCAATAATCCGCGTTTTATCCGCGTGCTCATATCGAATACAATGAGATATGAGCAAGTCGCATCTTCGGTACTATGTTTGAGCCCCGTTGAATTTTCGGCGCAAAGTTTCTAGACTAGTGAGCTGTTACGCACTCTTTAAAGGATGGCTGCTTCTGAGCCAACCTCCTAGATGTATAAGAAACTTTACTTCCTTTACCACTTAACATAGATTTTGGGACCTTAGATTGCGATCATGGGCTTTTTCCCTTTTGTGCTCCGAGCTTAGCCCCGGAGTACTGACTGCTTGAATAATTACTTCGGAATTCGGAGTTTGGTTGAGAATCCTATGGCGAACCACGAATTCTCATTCAGTAGCTCTACCTCCAAAGCATAGTTTTCAAACGCTAGCCCTCAAGCTATTTCGGGAAGAACCAGCTATCGCCAAGCTCGATTGGAATTTCTCCTCTATTCACAAGTCATCCCCCAGTGTTGCACGGCTGGTGGGTTCGGGCCTCCTCCCGATTTTACTCGGGATTCACCCTGCTCATAAATAGCTCGCCTGGCTTCGGGTCTAGTCCATGCCATTAAGTTCGCCCGTTAAGGCTCGCTTTCACTACGACTCCGCAACATAAAGTTGCTTAGTCAACGACATAGAACTAACTCGCTGGATCGTTCTACAAAAAGCACGCCATCACCACATTCTTCGCTCACGCTCCGAATTTTTAAATTTTTAATTTTATAATTTTTAAAATAAATATTAATTTTTAATGTTTAAAAATTTAGACATTAGAAAATTATTTAAAAATTAAAAATTGGAAATTAAAAATTCATTCTGAACGTCAGTGAAAAATGCGGCTCTGACTCTTCGTTAGCATATGGTTTCAGATACTATTTCATCTCCCTCATCGGGATACTTTTCACCTTTCCCTCACGGTACTTGTTCGCTATCGATCTCATACTATATTTAGCCTTGGAGCTATAGTGGCCCCGGATTCAGACGGGATTTCACCGGTCCCGCCCTACTTGAGAATAATTTCATAAAATATATTTCATTTTCACATACAAGGCTTTCACTTTCTGTGGCCGCTCTTTCCAGAGACATTTTGTTAATAAAATATAAATTACCCCGATTAAACGAGTACAATTATCTCGCAACCCTCGCTCATGTCTCACTTCGCTCGACTTTCGCGCGCTGACTTACGCAGACTGGACGCTGATTTACGCAGACATTTTTTTATTTATATGTCCGCGTTTTTCCGCGTTAAGTCCGCAATTGTCCGCGCGTTCGAGTCGAATGAAATGAGACACGAACGAGTTTAGGCTTTTCCCCGTTCGCTCGCCACTACTTGGGGAATCTCAATTGATGTCTTTTCCTCCGGCTAATAAGATGTTTCAATTCGCCGGGTACGCCATATCATCCTATGAATTCAGATGATATTAACCACATTCTTCGCTCACGCTCCGAATTTTTAAATTTTTAATTTTATAATTTTTAAAATAAATATTAATTTTTAATGTTTAAAAATTTAGACATTAGAAAATTATTTAAAAATTGGAAATTAAAAATTCATTCTGAACGTCAGTGAAGAATGCGGCTGGGTTATCCCATTCGGAAATCTCCGGATCAAAGGTTGCTCGTCACCTCCCCGAAGCTTATCGCAGACTGCTACGCCCTTCATCGCTAGTATGAGTCAAGGCATTCACCATATGCATTATGTATTACCGCTCTTAATTTTTTGCCCGCCTCGACTTGCGCAGATCTGCGCAGTCGACGCGAGGCTATGTTAGCAGTTAGCAATTACTAAATAAATATTGCTAACTTATTTAAACTTTTACTTATTGCATTTTTACCTACATACTCAACATTTCTTGCTTAAAAATGTTGAGTGACTAATCAATAAATTCAATTTTCTATTTCCGCTGACATTTTGAAATTAAATTTTTGATTAAGACCTATTTAATTGTCAAGGTTCGACTTTACACGGAAACAACTTTGCATAATTTTATTATTGCAAACTTGTTTCAGTGTAAATAGTATTTTTCGTATTTCGCTTATTTCGCCCGCCTCGACTCGCAGAGATGCTCGTCGACGCGAGGCGGGTATTTCGAAAAAATAAAAAAACCGCTTGGCTTGGCGGGATTAGAACAAATTCAAAAACAAAAGTTTCACCCGCTTTTTTTATTTAAATTTATAGCTAGTTTTATCATCAAGTGCTCCTTAAGAAATTATTCTCTTTTTTGAATAATTTTTGAAAGATTATTTTAGAACTTTTTACACCCTATCATCATAGCAAACTAAAAAAATCTGTCAAGTCTTCGAAGAAATAATTCCCTCTAATAAATTTTTGCCCTAAAATAAGGCATTTTTTAAGAAAAAACAAGCTTTAAAAAAACAATCCCGAAAAAATCGAGATTGTTTCTCAAAGGCATATTTGAATCAACTTGGACTTACTTATGATTTTCTGTAATTTCTTCTCGCAATTTTCTCAAAATTGCAGTTGCCTCATCGCGTCCGCCAAGGCCAAAGGCTAAGCCTCCAGCCAAAGCCAACATTACCACTATTCCGATAAAAATTGTGCTCACGAGAGATGGGGCTATTCCCAGTTGGATGAAAGCCACAAAAATTCCAAAAATTACTATCGCCCATTTGGAAATTGTTGCCAAAAGCGTAGCCGACATTATTCCTGCCACCCGCGTGCTTCCTTTGACAATACCGTAAACAAAATTTCCCAAAAGCATTACTGCTCCCAAGATAACTACGGCCACTATCACATTTGGAATGTAAAGCAGGATGCTATTTAGAAAATTAGTCACCTGATCAAGCTTCAAAATATCCGCTGCTGCCATTAGAAAAACTAGCACCAAAAACCATTTGACAAGATTGCCGAAAAAAACAGCGATAGAAAGATGAATTTCGTTTCCATAAATTCTTTCGCTTAAACCAATTTTTTCCGCCACTTTGTCAACTCTAAGAGCTTTCATAAATTTTTCCGCTAATTTTCCAATTGATATAGCAATTATCCAGCCAGCTAAAAGCACTAACAGAGCGCCAATCAGAGCCGGAAGAAAATTAATCAACCTTTCTCCAAGTCCAATCAGAGATGTTGTGATGGCTTCTCCCCAAGTTTGTACTCCGTTCATAAGTGTCCACCTCCTTCCAGTTTTTTATTTATATCTGCTTCTATTATATACTATTCCCGATTTTAGCACAATAAATTACACATCCAAATTCTTGACACTCTTGGCGTGAGTTTGGATAAAGCGCCGGCGAGGCTCAACTTCGCTCCCCATCAAAACATCAAACATTTTGTCCGCAGATTCGGCGTCTTCAATTGTCACTTGAAGCATCAGACGCGTGACGGGATCCATAGTAGTTTCCCAAAGTTGCGTTGGGTTCATTTCTCCAAGACCTTTATAGCGTTGTAAATTTATGCCAGCAATTTTTTCCCCTACTTCACTTTCCCCTTCTTCATTTATGTCCGTTTCCATCACTACTTCCGGCTCGATATTTTTACCTGCCATTTCTTTTTTATCCGCTTTTTCCGCCGAAGCTTTGATAATTTTATCCACCGCTATATTTTTTTGTTCTTCAGTATAGCAATATTGCACTTCCTTGCCTTTTTGAATTCGGTATAACGGCGGTTGAGCAATATAAATATATCCTGCGCGAATAAGTGGCTCAAAATAACGATAGAAAAATGTCAAAAGCAAAGTTCGAATATGCGAACCATCAACATCGGCATCGGCCATAATAATAATTCGATGATAGCGCGTTTTAGCAATATCCAAGCTGTCTCCAATCCCCGCTCCAAGCGCAATGATAATTGGTTTCAAAGTATCCGATTTCACTACTTTATCCAAGGTAGTTTTTTCTACATTCACCAATTTTCCACGGAGTGGCAAAATTGCTTGAAATCTTCGATCGCGCCCTTGTTTGGCGCTATTGTGAACAAAAACTCCAGAAGCCAAAGCAAAATTATGCGTTCCAGAAACTTCCAAATCATAAACATCCACTTTCTTTTTCAGTTTCTCAATGGATTTAATTTTGTGATTAAAATTCAGAACCGCTTCTTCAAGTTTTTTTTCATTTCCATCAAAAAATCTTTCGCAAATAGTTGACATTTTGATTAAGCTTTTATCATTCAACTCTTTTCTTTCTTTATCATATAATTTTTCCGATACAGTTTTATATTTATCATAAATTGAACGCATCAAACGCAAACCTTTTTCCAAATAAGTTTTGTCATAAGCTTCTTTTCTCTTTTTTCTAAATTCTTTCACATCAGGACGATGCAATGTTTTTTCAAGAAGTTTAGTGTGATAGTCAAAATGCGCGCGCTTAGGCATCCGCACCAAATTATCCGGATTATTATTCAACTTATTGAAATCTTTATGATGCACTGTGTTTCCAGAGTTTCTCAGATATATTTCTTTTTCTAAGTTATATCTATCTCCAAGAATATGTGTGAACATCCACTTATTACTCTTTGGCTGAAAAACCATTTCATATCCCTTAATAGTAATTCGTTGACCCAATTGGGATATTTTTTTATACAATGGCATCAGAGAATCAATTTTTTTGAGATCTTGTGCTTTTTTGTAATTGCCATCTTTCAGCATAAATTTGTGATCTGGAGTACAAATAATTTCTTCGTCATTATCTAAGATGACTTTTATGACATCAGCTTTCTTTTTTGTTAAGCATGGATTTTCTATCTCAGCGACACCAACATTTCCATCATTTTCAATGGTATAACAAAAATTTTTCTTTCCTTGTTGATTTTCCTTGACAAGCTCCTTGAATGAAATGTTTCTGCCGTCAGCCAAAGCAACTTTAGTATTTCCAAAAAAACAGCCCCCCGCGGAATCTCCCTCAACTATATACAGTTCAGTTTTAGAAGCATCCCGCGAAGAGCAGTCCGCCAGTTTTCCTGGTAGTGTCATACCTTCAAGTGCGCCTTTTCGAATCACAGCATCTTTGGCCGCCCGCGCCGCGATTCTAGCTCTGGAGGTAAGCATAATTTTCGCAACCATTTCTTTGGCATTATTCGGATGAGCCTCTAAATATTCCGCCAACGCTTCCGCAGTAACACTAGAAACAATTCCCCGAATTTCGCTGTTTCCTAATTTCGCTTTTGTCTGGCCTTCAAATTGCGGATTGCGCAGTTTCACACTAATCACCGCTGTCAAGCCTTCTTGAAAATCTTCAGCCACAAAATTGTCATCTTTTTCTTTCAAAATTCCCGCCTTTTTTGCATAAGAATTTATCGCTCGGGTAAGGGCAGAACGAAAACCAACTTCATGCATTCCACCTTCTGGAGTAAAAATATTATTAGCAAAAGAAAAAACATGCTCTTTATATGAATCGGTATATTGCATCGCGATTTCCACTAGTGTATCGTCCACTGTTTTTTCCACATAAAAAGGCATTTCATTTTTAATCTCTTTTCCGCGATTAAGAAATTTGATATAAGAAACTAGACCTCCATCAAAAAGAAATCCGTACGCACTCCCGCCTCGCGTCGACGATGCGTCTCCGCGAGTCGAGGCGGGTTTATTATTCTCTTCCCGCTCATCATAAATTTTTACACTTAAACCCTTGGTAAGATATGATTGCTGACGAAGATAGGCCAGAATTTTTTCCCAGTTATATTCTATTTCTGGAAAAATCTGTGGATCGGCTTCAAAAATAATTTTTGTTCCCGTGTCTTTGGCTTTACCCACAACTTTCGGCTCTTTACTTTTTGGCTTGCCTCTTTCAAAATCCATTTCATAAATTTTTCCATCTCTTTTCACTTGAGCTTTAAGATAAACTGAAAGGGCATTCACCACGGAAACTCCCACGCCATGCAATCCGCCGGAAATCTTGTAACCATTACCCCCAAATTTTCCTCCAGCGTGAAGCACTGTGAGCACAGTTTCCAAAGTTGATTTTTTAGTTTGTGGATGTTTTTCCACTGGAATTCCTCGACCATCATCTGTTATCTCAACCACATTTTTCGGCAAAAGTTTCACTTCAATATTTTTACAATATCCTGCCATGGCTTCGTCCACCGAGTTATTCACCACTTCCCAAATCAAATGATGCAGACCTTCCGTGGAAGTTCCGCCAATATACATTCCAGGGCGTTTTCGCACCGGCTCTAATCCTTCCAGAACCTGAATGGATTTAGCTGTATATTCGCCATTATCTTTTTTTATTTCTTTGACCATAATAAATTTTGAAAAATTTTATAATTTTTAATTTTATAATTTTTAAATAAATTCTAATTTCTAATGTTTAAAAATTAAGATTTAAGATTTATTTATAAAATTAAAAATTCAAAAATTAGAAATTATTAAATATCTTATAAATTAATCTCTAGATAGAAAATACAATTCTATCAAAAATACTCCCGCTACTACCAACAATGCGTCCCACCAAACCAACATTTGATAGCTTTGCAAAATCAATATCCCTATCGCTATAATCGCCAACAGTATCCCTTGACGAAAACTCAATTCAATATTCTCCACCGCCATTTCGTGACCTAAAAATATTCTCCGGATAAAAAGAAGAATCAAATTGAATATTCCGCTTAAAACAAAAAAAACTGCTAGATAAAACAAAAATATTCCAATCATCCCGGAATTTTCCGGATCAACATAAAAAATGACCGCTCCCAAAGAAAAAAATGAAAAAAGCGTAATAAAGCGCATTCCCCAGATGTAAGATTTGAGTGTCATAATATCTTTTTTATTCTTGCAATTTTAAAAATAAACAGCCAAGATGATTATCCGTTGTTTACTTTCCTCTATTTAATTATAGCCTCTTTGATCTACTTTTGCAAGCGCCAAAAATGTCAAAAATAACGCTTTTTTACAGTTCTCTTATTTCTTTCACCAATCACGAATTTCAATTTTTCATTTGTCCTTGTCGGTAATTATTAGTTTCTGTTTTTCCTGCTAACCACATTTTATCTATTATGCTCAACTTTGCCACCATTCACCTTTCTTTGGATATTTTTATCAAATTCTCCACCATTTATAAATCCAACAGCATTTACAAGTTTTTTTCTGCGCATGTTTAATTCATTTAACTTTTCAGGAGAAATATCTGTTTCATCTTTTATACTATTAAACTTTGCAACAATAGGTTTAAGTGCCAGATTTGCTGGTTCTCGTATTGGATGATTAAAAGCTTCCTCTGATGTAGTTATTGCATTTAAAATTTCAAGTGAATATTCCTTTTCGAACACATAAAGCATTGTTTCAAATTCTGCAATTTCTGGACCACATTCTCTCCGATCTTCTGCGGCAATCTCTTTAAATTTATCCGGATTCTCTTCTATGTATTGCGCAAGCCAAGCATCCTCTTTTGCTTTTTCCTTATCTTGCATTGCCTTTAATTGTTCCGGAGTTAATCCCATAGGCATTTGTTCATTCATACTATTACGATTTTAATTTTTTATAGTTAATAAGTAGCATCAACATAATATATTCTTTTGAAAAAATGTTAAATTTAAGTTAATTGCTCTTGATTTAATTACGCAGTTTCACTTTTTTTTCGCAAAAGCTTCTATGGAGACTTCTACTTTTATACCCCCATACTATCATTATAAAAATAATTATTCAAGACGCCTAAAAAAAACAGCCTGCGGATTGAGCTGTTTTATAATTGGCGGGTCCGACCGGATTCGAACCGGCGATCTTCTCCGTGACAGGGAGACGTGATAAACCGCTACACTACGGACCCATTTTGGAATGCTATCTGTTTTTTAAATATTTCTCAAATCTTTCCTTTTTTCTTAATAAAAATAAATCACCGCATTGATTGTACATAAAATTATACAAACTAACACTATCGTTGGTAGAAAAATAAAGACAATAATATGTATTATTTTTACAATACAATGATCCTTTTTTAATATTCGCTGTTTTCTTTAATTCAGAAAATACTTTTTCTAAAAAAACCTCACTCCCGCAGGTAAATCCCGCCAGCAAACTTAACTTTCCTTTTCTGTCTTTTCTTTTGTGAATATACACATTCCCATCCCCATCAAAATATCCTCTAACAAAATGATTGAAATGTTTTTTAGGAATTATTAGTAATTTTAGCGTATTACTTTTTCTCGATGTCATACCTAATGCAATCAAATCCTCAAATATTTTCTTACTACCTATTTGCAAACGATAAGCCATTTTCCATTTTATATTATTTTTTTCTTTCTGTAATTTTATGATTAGAGCCTAATAACTTCTTGATTTTCAATAAAATATCCTTATCAGTAATTTGAAATTCGATAAAATATGCTCCTCTGTTATTCTTAATCATACATCCATCAGCTGCAAAAAATCCGAGCACATATGCCATTTCAGGAGACCATTTTTTGAAAAAATTTTCATTTTTTGTTTTATGTATTGGCATTTTGTAGCAGGGGTGAGGCTCGAACTCACGACCTCAGCGTTATGAGTGCTGTGCTCTAACCAACTGAGCTACCCTGCCAAAAATTGTTGCGGGGGTTGGATTCGAACCAACGACCTGGTGGTTATGAGCCACCCGAGCTACCAGACTGCTCTACCCCGCTGTAATTTCAAAATATCGCCTAAACTAGACGCTACTAAGCATTCTAAACATATAATAATTGACTGTCAAATGTATTCTATTTCAGCACATCAAAAAAATCAAGAAAGTTTTCAAAATATTTCAACACTTCTTGTGCTTGTTCTTTGGTTAATTTTAAATTTTCTTCGTGGATTATCCGATTTCTAAATTCATGAGCTTTTTTGAGTTCTTCAATATTTTCAATTTGTCCAGGATTTATTCCGGCTAAGCGTTCACCCATATTTTCACCTTTGTATCCCATCCTAGCTATCAAATCATCAATAATATTATCCGCTGAAATTATCGCTATTTTCCAATTCTCTTCTCTGGCGCTTCTTATTTTTTCTTGTACCTTATCCCATTTTTTTCGCAATCTTCCTTTTCGCGTCAAAAGTTCCGGCGGAACATTTAGACCAAGTAAAGTTTCCCGAACATCTCCACTTAAGCCTCTTTGAATCAAAAGTAAAATTATATCTGCCAAAATAACTACCGCATAAATTCCCAAAATAAATTTCACCACCGAAAAAAAAGTGGAATTATAAAAACCAATAATATCTATTCCGTTGCTATTTAATAGGTTTATTAGATTGTCCATAAATTTATTTTGATTATACCCCAATTTCCCCCAAATTGCCAATCAAGATGCTCTTAACCGGCTCAAGAATATTTTTGGAAATTGATTTTTTATTTTGAATATCATCCACTAAATTTTCTATTTCTCGATTGAT
>Ga0210049_1000697_pt1 | contig 29517 bp, 43 predicted proteins | sample CryGeyCG2014_300_2_FD_183964 | JGI IMG/M metagenome (GOLD analysis project Ga0210049, IMG submission 183964) | Groundwater microbial communities from aquifer - Crystal Geyser CG06_land_8/20/14_3.00 (SPAdes) (version 2) | ecosystem: Environmental > Aquatic > Deep subsurface > Groundwater | place... | reverse complement strand
TTTTTTGTTCCAATTTCCTGCCGGTAATTTTCAACTCATCAACATTTTTAACAATAACAAAATCTCCCATATCTTTATAGGGAAAAAAATCGGGCTTATGCTTCCCTCTCAATAAAACTGCAATTTCAGAAGCTAATCTACCTAGAACTTTATTGGTAGCGTCAATAGTATGAGTTTTACGGATGTTTTTTCCTTGTTGGGTGGTGGGTGGGTTGGAGTCCATTTTATTTAACTAATTCTATGATGGCCATTTTTGCCCCATCTGATTTCCTTGGTCCCAATTTAATAATTCTTGTATATCCTCCTTTTCTCTCTTTGTATCTTGGAGCAATCTCATTAACTATTTTTCTTACTATTTCGGGAGAAAAAAAACGAGCTAATAATCTCCGGGAGTGGAGGTCGCCGATTTTTGCCTGGCTAATCTGCTTTTCAGCAAAAATTCTCGCCTCTCTTGCTTTGGCTTCAGTAGTTTTAATTTTTTCTTTCAAAAAAAGGGAAGTAACTAATGCTTTTAGTAAGGCCTTTCTCTGATCTTTTTTTCTACTTAGTTTTCTTTGTTTTTTTTGCCTTCGCATGTTTTTTTATTGGTTTAGAAATTCGCTTTTTTCTCACTTTTTCAGCTAGCCCCGTAGACAGCTGAAGGCTTTCCTTCGGGGCTTCTTCAAAGGTCTCGGCAAATAAATTAAAATGATTGACTAAAATTTCCGATGCCTGAAAAAAAGCTGACTCCGGGCCAATTGTGCCGTCGGTCTCAATATCCAAAAACAATCTATCAAAATCAGTCCTTTCTCCCACTCTCATATTTTCGACTTTAAACATTACTCTTTTCACCGGGGTGAAGATAGCGTCAAGCAGGATTACTCCTATTTCCGGTCTTATTTCTCTTTTTCTCGTCTCCCTTGGCGAATATCCTATTCCTTTCTCGATTTTAATTTCTATTTCTAAAGTCGCCGACTTCGCAGTCAAAGTAGCAATGTGACAATCTTTGTTTACTAACTCGACCTGACTAGGAAACTCAAAGTCGGAACCCCGAACCTCTTTTTCACCTTTAACACTCAGGGTGGCTGTCTGAGGTTCCTCAGTAAAGATTCGGAATCTCATTTGTTTTAAATTCAACATAACTGAAATTACATCTTCTAAAACTCCTGGAATGGTTGAAAATTCATGAGGAACTCCTTTAATTTTCATTTGGGTTACAGCCGCACCTGGTAGGGAGGAGAGTAAAACTCGCCGAAGCGAGTTACCGATGGTAACCCCATAACCTGGATAAAGAGCTTCGATTTCAAAACGAGCAAAATTTCCTTTTTTTTCAATAATTTTTGGTTGAGAAGGTAATGGTATCATTGTTTTAACGTGAATAATACTCAAATATGGCTGACACCTCGACGGGTGGTGCCGCCTCCTCCAAAGTAGGTTCTCCTGTAACTTTTCCTTCTAGTTTCTCGATATTTAATCCGAGCCAACTAGGAGTTTTATATTTTTTTAGCAGATTTTGAAGATTTTGAAAAACTGCTTTTTTCATTTTTTGAGGTTTAATAGAGATAATATCTCCCGATTTCGCCTGATAAGAAGGGGTGTCAATTGATTTCCTGTTGACTAAAAAATGGCCATAAGACACCAGCTGTCTTGCTTGCCGCCTGGAGCTTGCCCATCCCAATCTAAAAATGACATTATCCAAACGAGTCTCTAAAATTTTAATTAAGGACGCGGTGGGGTCTTCCATTTTCTTCTTTTTAGCTAAAACTTTTTTTACATAATTTTTAAATTGGCGCTCTCCAAGATTATACCAATTTTTTAATTTTTGTTTTTCCCTTAATTCCTTCCCGTATTCTGAAAGCCCTACCTTTCTCCTTTTTCTTTTTTGACCTGGAGGATAAGGCCTTTTAACCATCGGACACTTAGGAGTCAAACATCTTTCACCTTTTAAAAATAATTTTACTCCAAGTCGGCGACAAATTTTACATTTTGAATTTTCCATAATTATACTCTCCTCACTTTGGGTGATCGACAACCGTTGTGAGGAATCGGAGTAATATCTTTAATTGAAACAATTTCCAGACCTTTGGCAGCTAAAGATCTAAGAGCTGACTCTCGACCCGACCCGATTCCTTTAATAAAAACTGCCACCCTTTCGATTCCCATTTTTTTAGCTATCTGAGCCGTGGCTTCAGCCACTTTAGAAGCAGCAAAAGGGGTGGCTTTTTTTGTTCCTTTAAAACCGATGGAACCTGCCGAAGCCCAACGCAAAACATTTCCTTGGGGGTCAGTTAGGGTCATAATTGTGTTGTTATAAGAAGAAGAAATATAAATCCGGCCCTCGGTAATTTTCCGCGGAATTTCTACTTTAACCTCCTTTCTCGCCAAAGCCCCCACCTTTTCCCCCTCTTTCAACAACTCTTCTTCAGTTTGTTTGATAATACGTTTCTTTCCCATATTTTATGTTGGGGCTGGAGGTGGTTTTCTACCGCTTCCAACGGTTTTTCTAACGTTTCCCCTAACCGTTCTGGTATTGGTTCTGGTTCTTTGCCCTCTCACCGGCAATCCTTTGATATGACGAATTCCTCGAAAAGAACCTATATCTTTTAACCTTTTAATGTTCATCATCACTTCTCTTCTTAGCTCTCCTTCAATTTTAAAATTTTTTTCAATAATTTCTTTGAGTCGGTTTATTTCTTCGGGAGTTAAATCTTTTGCTCTTTTTTGAAACTCAATTCCGGCCTGAATTAAAATTTTCCGAGCCAATGGTAAACCTACCCCATAAATGTGGGTTAGGGCAATTTCTATTTGTTTATTCTCCGGTATGTTAACACCTGCTATCCTTGGCATAAATTAAATTGCTAAATTGTTATATTGCTATATTGCTAAACTGAATTTTCTCAATTTAACAATTTAACAGTTTAACAATATAACAATTATCGTTAGCCTTGGCGTTGTTTATGTTTAGGATTCTTACAAATTACATAAACTCGTCCTTTTCTTCGGACGATTTTACATTTTTTGCAAATTTTTTTTACCGATGGATGCACCCTCATCGACTTCCCCTATAAATTATTCTGCCTCTTTTTTCATCGTAGGGACTTATTTCAACCTGAACCCGATCCCCGGGCAGAACTTTAATTCTATATATTCTCAACCTCCCAGCCAAATGACATAAAATCTCTTTCCCGTCGTCTAATTTTACTTTGAAGTTAGTACTTGGTAAGGCTTCGAGAACCACCCCGGATTTTCTAATAGGAGTTTCCTTATTCATTATTAAGACAGATAATTAATAAGTTTATCAGGTTTTTTTCCTTTAGTCAACGTTTAATGTTATCTTTATTTGCTTTGAAGTAGCGGGTATCTTTTCCACCCAGAATGGCCAAGGTCGAATCTGGGCTTTGGTGATTTGGGGTTGGTTTTCTAAAAAAATTTTTGCCTCGGCTAATGATTTTCTTTCCAATGCTCTCTTTAGAGAAACTTCCTCAATATCTGAGTAAATTTTAGTTTCGATATCAGTAGAAAGGCTGAGAATACCCTGAGCTAAGTCAACGTTTCCTAAAGAATAATTTATTTTTAAACTTTCTTGGTGAATAATTTTTCCGGTAGGAATTTCAGAAGAAAGAAGAGCGTTGACAAAATTTTTAAGGTCTTCTGTTTTAAATACCAGAGTAAGTGAATGGACTTTCACCTGGTAAGTAAATTTTTCTAATTCTGCTTCGGGTTTAGCTAAAGAAAAAGTCTCCAATATTTCAGTTTTTGAAGCCGCCTCTAAGAAATCAAAATCAGCCGGAATTTTGTTTTTTAAAGATTCACGGCATTCTTCCTCTGCTTTTTTTGAAATTTCATTTTTTGCCCTGTCTAAATCTTCTTGGGTAATTTTAGGGGTTTCTTTTTTCACCCCTCCTTTCATTGGTTCAGAGGATTTCCCGTAAACAAAAGTATATTGAGGAGTGCCGGCTAAACCTGGAATGGAGAAAGTTGCAGGTTCGATATTATATTTTTCTCCAGGACTGTCAGCTACTACTTTCACATCTGTGTAACCCTTGGCTGGAATTACAATTCTTTCTACGGACCTAAACCAGGGATTCTCTCCTTTTTCTAGGGCCGGTTGAAATTTTTCTAAGGGCGGTTGAAATCTAGTATTAACCACTAAGGTTTGGGGCAGGGATGAATGATTGTTATATATGCGAATTATTCCTTCAGCTTTCTTTTCTTTAAGAAATTTGCCAGAAGATGAGAATTCTTGGGAAACAGTTTTTTCAGTCTCAAAAATTTTACCAGGAATTACTTTGTTTAAGAAACTATAGGTAGTGACAGCTTTATCAACGGTTAATTTTGTTCTGAAAGTTTTTACTTCGGTCTCTGGCCAAATTTCAATCTCGGCTCGCGACAAATTCGACAGAACAGCAAAAGTCACGGCAATTAAAAATAAGGGTAATAATATCAACCAAGCTTTTTTAGGTTTTATCGTTTTAAATCTAAAGATTGGCTCTCTTTTGAGAGGAGGGGATATTTTAATTTTTTCTTCTTTCGGTTTTCCCGGGGGTGAAATATCAACGACTTTTTTATTCATCATTATTTGGCAAGATTTTAATTTATTAAAATCGAAGCTGGAGATGAAGCTTTAGCTTCATTGACTATTATACCAGATTATTCAAGAATTGCTCTAATTCGACGCACTCCGGCGCCGGAAGATTCTTCTTTTATGATTTTAAAACGCCCCAACTCTGAAGTTTTTTTCACATGGGGACCGGCGCAAATTTCTTTAGAAAAAACCCCGATAGAATAAACAGTTACTACTTCAGGATATTTTTCCTTAAAGAAAGCCAGTGCCCCAGATTTTATTGCCTCCTGATAAGGCATCTCAGTTTTTTTCACTTCTAAATCTTCTTTGATTTTTTGATTGATAATCGCTTCCACTTTTTTTAGTTCTTCCTCGGTCATTTTTTGGGGATGAGAAAAATCAAATCTTAATCTTTGAGGAGTGATGTCTGAACCCATTTGTTTAACCTGAGTTCCTAAAATTTCTCTTAAAGCAGCGTGAAGCAAATGAGTAGCGGTGTGAAGCTTCGCCGATTCATATGGAGCTTCTTTTCCTACCCCGCCAAATTTTTTTTCTACTCCTGCCCGGGAAATCTCTCGATGCTTTTTAAAAGATTCTTCAAAACCCTTGATGTCTACCTTTAACCCTTTTTCTTTTGCTAATTCTTCAGTTAGCTCTAAGGGGAATCCGTATGTATCAAAAAGATGAAAAGCCTCCTCGCCCGAAATGTCGCCCCTGGCCGAAATCTTCTCAAATTGTTTCAAGCCCAAATTGAGAGTTTTCTCAAATTTTTCTTCTTCTTTCTGGATAACGGTTAAAATATCTGCTTCCTTTGATTTAACTTCGGGGTAAATATCTTTGTAAATCTCAATAACTTTTTGTGCCAAAGGAATTAAAAAGTTCTTTGGCAAATTTAATAATTTCCCAAACCTTATTGCTCTTCTTAAGATTCTTCGCAAAACATATTCTCTTTCAACATTTGAAGGGAAAATTCCTTCAGAAATTAAAAAAACCGAACCCTTAATATGGTCAGCGATAACTCTTTTTGCTTTTTCATTTTCTCCGGGAATTTTATTAATAATCGGTAAAAATAAATCGGTTTCAAATACGCTGGGTTTATTTTGGACTACCATTGCCAATCTTTCTAAACCCATTCCCGTATCTACCCCTTTTTGTTTTAGAGGAGTTAATTTTCTATTTTTATCTTGGTAATATTCATTAAAAACTAAATTCCAAATTTCCACACCATTGAAATGAATTTCGGTGGTTGGACCACAAGGACCTTCTTCACCAGTCGGTCCCCAGAAATTATCTTCTCTGCCGGCAAAACGTAAATTTCCATTTTTCTCAGAGAAACCAAATTTTCCCCAAATTCTCACTGATTCCTCATCGCGAGGAATCTCAGCGTCGCCGCCAAAAACCGTCACCATAATTTTGGAATTTGGAATTTGGAATTTGGAATTTACGAGCTCAAAAGCGAGTTGAATTGCTTCTTCTTTAAAATATCCTCCAAAACTAAAATTTCCCAACATCTCCAGAAATGTTAAATGTTTTTCATTACCGACTTCTTCAATATCTGAAGTCCGAAAGCATTTTTGGCAAGATGCCACGTTTTTTCCATAAGGCGATTTCTCGCCCAGATAATATGGTTTAAATTGCTGCATTCCAGCAGTGGTGAATAAGCAGCTAAGGTCAGTGGGTATAAGCGAAGAAGAAGGCACAATTTTGTGCCCCTTTTTCTCAAAAAAATTTAAAAACCCTCTTCTCAAGTCATTTGAGTTCATTGAAAATTGAAAATTGAAAATTTCTATTATGAGTATCTATCCGCCACGGTTGAAGCCACATAGGCTTCGGGTTTTATTTTGGGCTCAAAGCCATTTCCCCTGATTAAGCCGGTTACCTCTTTAATCATATTTCGGGTTGCGCCATTTTCTCCAATATCAGCGTGAATATAGCGGAATTGATAATTGAAAGGGTAGGCTTCTAATTTTTTCTCTACTTTTTCTCTTAAAAATAAAGCTAGTTCACAGGAAAGTAAAACTTCTTCTAAAACTCTGGTCTTCCAATTATAAAATTTGCGATTTTTATAGCCAATTTTTTTAAGGAAAAATCTCCCTCCTTCTCCTACTCTTAAAATAACCACTGCCACCGGGAAATGAGGTTCCTCTCCTGAAGAAGAATCACAGCCAATAATTATGTCATAAAATTTCTCTGGTTTTTCAATCATATAATCGAAAATTCCATCAATCACTTGATTTATTTTCAAATTCCCTCGGCTTGGGTTATAAAAATGACCTTCTAAAAAGTTATTCATAATTATCTAATAATAGCATTGAATTTTATATCGGTCAAGCTTCACTAACATTTTTAACTATTTTTATGAATTCTTGAGCATTTAAAGAGGCTCCGCCAACTAAAAGGCCTTGAAAACCAGCTTTCTTAACGTAATCTCGCGCATTTTCAGAATTGACGCTTCCGCCATAAAGAATTGGGATATTTTTATTTAATTTTTTCTTAATAGCTATTCTCATTTTTTTTGCTTTATCAATGCTACAAGGTTTTCCTGTGCCGATAGCAAATAATGGTTCGTAAGCAATAATGACATCCTCTAAATCTTTCTTGGGGCGAAGAGGGTTTCGGCCTCTTCTTCCACCTCGCTTCCTTAAGAAACTCGGTAGTTGAGGAATTTTATCAATGCATAAAATTGGTTTTAATCCTCGTTTTAACGCCGCCTCTATTTTTTTATAAATCATTAAGTCTTTTTCTTGCTGATATTTTCTTCTTTCCGAATGTCCAATAATTACGTATTCTACTCCTAAATCTTTTAGCATTTTTGGAGAAATTTCACCGGTATATGCTCCCCTCTCCTCCCAGAAACAATCCTGGGCGCCTAATTTAATTATTGATAATTGATTATTAATTATTGATAAATACGGAAACGGCGGGCAAATTACCACCTCAAGATTTCTAATATTCTGAATTCCTCTTTTTACTGAATTAAAAAGGAGCTTAGCTCCTTCTAAGGTTGTGGGATTACACTTCCAGTTAGCAACAATTAAAGGTTTCATAATTGTTTTCGCAAATATTCGGCGGCTTTTTCAGGTGTAATAGTGGAAATTTCCATTCTAGCTCCTAATTCAAAACCGGCCCAAGTGCCAGTTTTTGGCAAAATGGTAAAATGCCAATGATAGTAAGGATACTTTTTTCCATCGCAAGGAGCGGTGTGTAGATAAAAATTATAGTCAGGATCATTCAGGGCTTTGTAAAGCTTACTTAGGGCCACCTTAAAAGCTTCGGAAAGCCCCCATTTTTCTTTTTCGGTAATTTTTTCAAAATAGGAAAGGTGCCGTTTGGGAGAAATAATCATTTCGAAGGCGGCTTTGGAAGCAAAAGGGCAAACAACTAAAAAATCTTTATTTTCAAAAACAACTCTCTTTTTAACCCCTTCTTCCCATCCATTCATCTGGCAATAAATACATTTTCGAGTTTTTTTATAATAATTTTCTGAATTGCTGAGGGCTCTTTGTAAATCAACATCAATTAAGGGAGTAGTAATAATCTGAGAGTGAGGGTGGGATTGTGAAGCACCAGCTCCAAAGCCTTCGTTGTGAAAAATTGAAATATAATTAACGAAGGGTTTTCCCATCAGTCCCAAATACCTTTCTTGATAGCTATCTATTACTTCTTTAATGTTTTCTATCGATAAGCGAGCCAAAGATTTTTCGTGATCTCTGGTGACAACTAACTCGCAAAATCCAACCGCATTCATTGTTTGATATAGGCCTGCTGCGACCTTCTTTTCCCATTTTGGTTGGGGTAAGAAAGCCGGAAATCTATTCGGAATAACACAGGTACTCCAATTTTTGAAATTTGGGACCTTCTTTCCCTTATTAAAAATCAAAAGGGGGGGTTCTTGGGTTTCAATATGACAAAAGGGACAAAATTTCTTTGGCCCCTTTTCTTTTTCTCTTTTTTCTCTTTTAAACATCTCTGGTCTTTTGGCTCTCCCTGTAGCAATCACAACCCAATCTCCGGAAATAAGATCGAGGCGAAGCTCGGAAGGAAATTTTGTTCTTTTTATTTTTTTAGGCATATATTCCCTTAATCATATTTAATCTAATTTTTAGTAAATCGAGACCCATATTGACCATCCATTTAAATTTCACTTTGCTTTCGGGGTCGTTTTTCCAATAAACTGGAATTTCTTTGATTTTATATCTTAATTTTTTGGCAATTGCTAAAAATTCTGGGTCAAAAGCAAAACGATTAATTTTGCATTTAGGAAAAATGTCCTCTACTGCTCTTTTGGTGAAACCTTTAAAACCACATTGGCTATCTAAAATTCCCCAAGTTCCAACAATAAGATTGGTTAAAAAACCAAAGGTCTCGCCTAAGAATCTTCTCAAAAGAGATTGAGGTGGATCTAAAATTGCTCCTTTTATATCTCTTGAACCAATAATAATATTATATCCCTTTTCAAACTCTGGCCACATTTTTTCTACCTGGTCAATCGGAGTTGAATTATCAGCATCAGTGAATAATCTATAATTTCCTTCAGCTGTTAACATTCCAAAGCGAACAGCGTAACCTTTGCCTTGATTAACTTCGTAACCTGTCACTTTTAAATTCTTAATGCTTCGGCTTCGCTCAGCATTAACCCTGAGTCCTGTCGAAGGGTTAATTTTTGGAATTAAACTCTTTGCCACCTCAACCGTCCTATCTTTTGAGCCATCATTGACAACCAAAATTTCATAATCATAATTTTGTCTTGACAAATATCTATCAATCTCCTCCAAAGTTTTCGGCAACCTTCTTTCTTCATTATAAGCCGGAATGATGACTGAGAGATGCATGTTGTAATATTATATCACGGTTAAAATTTTTGCTCCATCCTTCGTTACGGCCATTGTATGCTCAAAATGACAGGATAAAGAGCCATCTTTTGTTTCAAAGCCATGGCCGTCTTTGGATTTTTTTATTCGCCAGTCCCCCACCGTTACCATTGGTTCGAGGCACAAAACCATGCCTTCTTTGATTTCAATTTTAGCGTCTTCCTGATATTTTACTTTATCCACTGTCGCCTTATCAAAAGATACTGAATTAAGAATTTGGGGCGCCTCGTGGATTTTTCTGCCGATTCCATGGCCGCAGAGTTCCCGCACCACATTAAATCCTTCTCTTTCAACATATTTTTGAATTGCCTTACTGATGTCGCCGATATAATTTCCGGGTTTAACTTTCTCAATTCCTATTTCCAAAGCCTTTTTTGTCACATCAATCAATTTTTGAACTTCTGGATTGACTCTCCCAACGGGGAGGGTAACTGCCATATCGGTATGAAAACCCTTGAAAAGCATTCCCAAGTCAAGAGAAATAATATCGTCTTCGATTATCACTCTGCTTGAAGGAACTACATGGACAATCTCTTCATTTATTGAAGTACAAAGACAAGCAGGAAAATCTTGGTATCCCTTAAATGAACATTTTCCTCCCGATTTTAAAATCAGGCTCTCAGCAAGCCTGTCTAATTCTTTAGTGGTAATTCCTGGCCTAACCTGCTTTTCTAACTCCTTCATAATTCCTGCCAGGATTTTCCCACCTTCAGCCATTATCTCAATCTCATCGGGTGTTTTAATATGAATCATCCTATTGCTTTTAGAATATTTTGAAAAACGTCGGCAACTGGTGGTTCGCCGTTTACTTTTTTTACTTTTAAACCCTCTTTTTTGAAATAATCAATTAATGGCAGAGTTCTTTCTTGATATTCTTTTAATTTGCTTTTTATTACTTTTGGGTTGCTATCTTCACGGAAAACCAATTTTGAACCATCGAAGGGGCACTGTTTCAATTTGGCGGTTTCTTTGGTATACAAAATTGAGTGACGAAGTAATTCACAGATTCTTCTGTGACTATTTCTCCAAATTGAAACCTCTGGTTTTTGTTCAATTAAAATTATTTTTATATTCGAAGCTCCGTAAAGTTTTTTTAATAGAGGAACCGTCTCTTTGGCTTCATAAAGAGTTTTTGGAGAACCAGAGAATGCAATTCCCTTTCCTTCTTCTGATAGCGCTTTAATTTTGTTATTCACCCAAAAAGCAATTAAAGGAGGGCTCATCCATTTTCCAGATTTTCTCAGTTTTTTTTCTTCGGAAAGAAAATATTTTTTGCCACCGATTTTTACAAAATCGCCTTTTTTAGCAATAGCTAAATTTTTTTCAATAATCTCGCTTGTTTCAAAATGATAAAGATCGAACTTTTCTGATATCAGCTCGGCTTGGGTTCCTTTGCCAGAACCTGGCGGTCCCATGATAATTATGACTAAAGGTTTTTTCATCGAGATTTAAAAAGTTTCGTACTCGCGCATTTGGAGTTGGGCTCGAATTTGGCGCATGGTTTCCAAAACCACTGAAACCACGATTAATAAAGAGGTTCCTCCAATCAAGAATCTAAAAACCATAACTCCGGTGACTCCACCAACAATTGAAGGCATCACAGCAATTGTTCCTAAAAACAGGGCGCCAATGAGTAAAACTCGATTTAAAATATAATACATAAAATTGGCGGTTGATTGGCCAGGCCTGATTCCTGGAATAAAACCTCCCATTTTTTGGAGATTAGTCGATATGGCTTTTGGATCAAAGGTGACGGCAGTATAAAAGTAGGTAAAAAGAACAACTAAAGCAAAATATAAAATTCCATAAACCCAGGGGCTTTGAAACCAATCTCCAATGCTTTTGGCAATTGCTCCAACACTTCCTCCTGCTCCAGCCAAAAAATTGGCAATCATTGATGGAAAAAGTAAAATAGACAGGGCAAAAATTATTGGGATTACTCCAGCCGGATTAACGTTGAGAGGTAAATAAGTAGAAACTCCACCATACATTTTCATCCCTCTCACTCTTTTAGCATAAGAAACGGGAATATTTCTTCTGGCTTCATTAATCAAAACCACCCCAGCAATAATTAGTAAAGCCATGCCAAAAAAGAGTAAATAAGAAGGAATTCGGGCCGGATCCCAGGTAACCAACATCTGGCGAATGTTGTTGGGAAAGTCGGCAACAATTCCAGCAAAAATCAAAAGAGAAACGCCATTACCAATCCCTTTTTCAGAAATTAATTCTCCCAACCACATTAAGAGAAGACTGCCGGCCGTAACGGTTAAAATTGAAGTTACGAGGAGTGTTGAACTAAGTTCACCAATAACATTTTGACGCTGCAAAAGGGTTAGCATTCCATAGGACTGGAGGGCAGCTAAAGGAAGGGTAAGAATTCTTCCATATTGATTAAACTTTTGTCGGCCAGCTTCTCCTTCTTCTTTATACATTTTTTCTAACTGGGGAAAAATCATTGTCAATAACTGTAAAATAATGACGGCAGTAATATAAGGCCCCAGGCCTAACATCACCACCGAAAGATTATCTAAAGCTCCGCCAGTAAAGACATTTAAAAGTCCAAACATCTGAAATTGATCAAAAAAATTTTTAAGATTTTCGGTGTTTATTCCGGGAATAGGAATATTAGCCATTAGTCGGAAAATAGCAAACATTCCCAGAACAAATAAAATTTTGTTTCTTAGGTCTTTTATTTTAAAAATTTGAGTAACTCTTTGCCACCACATATTATTTTATAGAGCCGCCGGCTTTCTCAATTTTTCCTTTTGCACTTTTCGATATTTGACAACCTTCGATTGTCAGGGCTTTAGTTATTTCTCCTTTTCCCAAAATTTTTACTTTTGGAATCTTTCCTTTTATTCTACGGATAATTCTTTTTTCAAGCAAGATTTTTGGATTAACAATTTCTCCGGATTTAAATTTTTTCTCTAAGATGTCTAAATTAAAAATCGTTTGGGATTTGGATTTTGGAATTTGGAATTTCATCCTGTATCCCCTTAGTTTCGGGTATTTTTTAATCAATTCTCTAATGGGAGGAGGACTGGCTGTTTTTCCTTGCACGCCTCTGCCGGAGGGACCGCCGCGCTTGCCACCTCTTCCTATTCTTTTTGGTTTTTTAAATTTATGAATTGGTTTGAGTTCGTGTAATTGCATTTTTATTTTGATTTCAATTTTTTTAAAGCATTTATGGTGGCTCTGGCATTGTTTAATTTGTTTCCAGTTCTGCCTAAAATCTTTGAGGAAATATTTTTTATTCCGGATAGGGTGCAAATAACCCTGACTGTACCTCCAGCTACTAAACCCCTACCCTTTCTTTGAGGTCTTAATAAAACTTCGGCTGCACTATATTTAGCGTAGACCTCGTGAGGAATAGTGTCTTCTTTAATTGGTACTTCAATTAAATGTTTTTTGGCAAGTCTGGTAGCTTTTTCAACAGCTATTTGAACATCAGCTCCTGAAGCCATTCCCAAACCGACTAACCCCTGCTTATTACCCATTACTATCACTGCCCGAAATCTTAACTTTTTCCCGCCAGCTCTAGTATGAGCAACCCTCGCCAAATCCAAAAGCTTTGACTCGAATTCCTCTTTCGGCCTGTCTTTTTCAATTCTTTTAAATCTTTCTCTCATTTTGTTTAGAAATTAGTAATTTAAAATCTCAACCCTCCTTCTCTGGCTCCTTCAGCCAGGGCTTTCACTCTGCCATGATATTTATATCCTCCCCTATCAAAAACTACCTTTTCAATTTTTTTATCCAATGCTTTTTTGGCAATTAACTTCCCAACTTCTCTCGCTTTATCAACTTTTGGTTTTTTTGACTTTTTTGTTTCTAAATCACTAGCTGCGACGAGAGTTTTATTTTTCTCATCATTAACCAACTGAGCATAGATATGTTTGCTTGAGCGAAAAATGCAAAGTCGTGGCACCTTGCTGGTACCAGAAATTTTGGATCTTACCCTTCTATGGCGTCGATATCTTTTTTCTTTTTGTTCTAGCATATTACCCGGTAGTAGTTACTGCTTTTTTGCCCACTTTTCTTTTGATTACTTCTCCAACATACCTTATCCCTTTTCCTTTGTAAGGTTCGGGCGGTTTTGCCTTTCTTATTTTTGCAGCTATCTGGGAAACTTTTTCAAGGTCACAACCTGAAACAGTAATAATATTTTTATCAACCGAAAATTTTATTCCTTGAGACCCTTTTATTCTAATGGGATGGGTGAATCCAACATACAAGAGGATGGTATCGGCTGACTCTATATTTGCTTTAAACCCTAACCCCTGTATTTCTAATTTCTTTTCAAAGCCTTCGGTTACTCCTTTTGTCATATTGGCTAGTAGGGCTCTGGTTAAGCCCCAAATGGCTTTGACTCCTTTAATTTCTACTTGGGGAGAAACTAAAATTTTGTTTTCTCTTACTTCAACCTTAATTTCCGGTCGAATCTCACGAGAGAGCTCGCCTTTTGGACCCTTGACTATCACTTTATTGCCTTCAATTTTTACCTCGACACCTTCCGGTATTAAAATTGGTTTTTTTCCTACTCTTGACATAGGTTTACCATACTTCGCATATTACCTCTCCTCCTAATTTTTGTTTTCTTGCCTCTTTATCTGTCATCAGCCCTTTTGATGTTGAAATTATTGCGATTCCATAACCCCCCTTAACTCTTTTAATCTTGCGATGACCGAGATAAATTGTCTGGCCGGGTTTGGAAATTCTTTTTAGACCAGAGATTGCTGGTATTTTATTATCGTATTTCAAAGTAATTTCGATAATTTTTTTTGTCTTCTTTCCTTTTTTCTCAACCTTTTCAATAAAGCCATTTTTTTCTAAAATTTTAGCAATTTCATATTTTAAATTAGAAAAAGGAACCTCCACCGTCTCTTTTAAAACAGCTTGAGCATTGCGTATTCTGTTTAACATGTCAGTAATTGGATCCACCATAATTTTACCAACTACTCTTTTTTACGCCCGGTATCAACCCCTGATTTGCCATTTCTCTAAAGCAAATCCGACATAATCCAAACTTTCTCATATATCCTCTCTTTCTTCCACATTTAAAACAGCGTCGAACAATTCGACTTTTAAACTTTGGTTTTCTTAATGATTTAGCAATTTGAGCTTTGGTAGTCATTTTATGTTTTTAGGGGGAACCCCAGCAATCTTAACATCTCTAACCCTTCCTCGCGGGTTTTTGCTGTTGTTACTACAGTAATTTCCAGGCCGAAAATATCTTTTGCTTTTTCTGGTGAAATCTCGGGAAAGGCAATGTGTTCTCGAATCCCAATGGTTAAATTTCTCTTTTTGTCAAAGGATTTGCTTTCTATCCCTCGAAAATCTCGCGACCTGGGAAGGACGATATGAATTAATCTCTCTAAAAAATCATTCATCCTTTTTCCTCTCAGAGTCGTTTTTACCCCAATGGTCATCCCTTCCCTTATTTTAAAACTGGAAATTGATTTTTTGGCTCGAGTTAGAATTGGTCTCTGGCCGCAAATGAGAGTCAGGTCTTCAAAAATAGCATCTTGAATCTTTTTTTGTTCGTCTGAGGTTTTTCCGGCAACCAATCTGCCAAAACCAGTATTAATTACTACTTTCTCGATTTTGGGAGCAGCCATCTTATTCTTATAGCCAAATTTTTCCATCATAGCAGGAATTACCTCTTTTTGATATTTTTCTTTTAATTTTAGTATCATATTTCTTGTCCGCATTTCTTGCAAATTCTCATTTTCGGTTTTTGATTTTTGATATTTGATATTATTTTATATCCCGTCCTGGTAGCTTTTCCGCATTTGGGACAAATTAATTTCACGTTTGAAACATCGAAGGGGGCAGGCAGAGTTATAATTTGCCCCTTCTCTCCTGTTCTTTTTGGTCTCTGGTGTTTTTTTCTCAAATTAATTCCCTCAACTAAAATTTTGCCTTTTTCAGGAAAGACTACTAAAACTTTGCCTTTTCTCGCTCTATCTTTGCCCGAAATTATTAAAACCGTGTCACCTTTTTTTATCTTCATTTTACACAAGTTCTTCGGCTAACCCCGCCACTTTATCAAAACCTTTCTCTTTTACTTCACGAGCTACCGGCCCTAAAATTCTTCCGCCCCTTGGATCTTTTGTTTTTCCTTCTAAAATCACACAGGCATTTTCATCAAATCGAATGTAAGTTCCGTCTTTTCTCCTGAAATTTTTCCTTTGCCTAATAACTACCGCTCTGACAACGTCATGCTTTTTCACTAACCGCCTGGGTTCTGCTTCTTTTACGGTACCAACAATCACATCGCCAATTTGGGCATAACGCCTGCGAGTTCCACCTAAAACATGGAAGCACTGCAGGAGTTTAGCTCCTGTATTATCGGCGACTTTTAACATGGTCCGAGGTTGAATCATAAATCAAGTTTTTTATTCTATAAAAAACGCAGATGGAGATGAAAATTATTTTTCATCGACTTTTTTTATCACTCGCCACCTTTTATCTTTCGATATCGGTCTGCATTCCTCAATTATAACCTTATCTCCCACTTTATATTCTCCAATTTCTGCGTGGGCTTTATATTTTTTGTGAACTCGAAATCTCCTCTTATATTTAGGATGTTCTTTTAATCTCTCAACCCTAACTACCACTGTTTTTTGCATTTTATTTGATATGACTGTCCCTGTTAATTGCTTTTTCATGATTGTTTGGGCGAAGAGAACTTCGTTCTCTTCTTCACCTTCGCTTCCATAAATGGAAGCTCGGTGCATAAAGTTAAAATTCTGGCAATATCTTTTTTTATTAGGCGAATCTCTCTAACATTTTTTACTTTGCCGGCTGCTAAATTAAAGCGTAACTGTCGCAATTTTTCTCTTGAATCTTGAAGCGATTTTTCTAATTCCGACTTTGACTTTTGTCGTAACTCCGTAGTTTTCATATTATCTTTTAACGAATTTTGTTTTGATTGGTAATTTAGCGGCGGCTGTTCTTAGAGCTTCCCTGGCTATTTCTTCTTTAACCCCATCTAATTCAAAAATAACTCGACCCGGTTTTATTGGAAAAGCATAAAACTCAACTGACCCTTTCCCGCCACCCATGGGAACCTCAGTTCCTTTTCTGGTTACGGGTTTATCTGGAAAAATTCTTAACCAAAGCTTTCCGCCTTTTTTCATATACCTCAAAATACTACGTCTGGCAGCTTCAATTTGTCTTGCCGAAATCCAGCGAGTTTCTAAAGATTTTAAACCATAACTCCCAAAAGCTAACTCGGTAGCTCGGCTTTCAATTCCTTTTGAAACGCCCCTTCTCCACTTTCGATGTTTTACTTTTTTCGGCATTAATATCGCCATAATTCCTTAAAATTTTTCCCCTTTATATATCCAGACCTTTATTCCAATTATCCCGTAAGTACAAAGAGCTTCAGCTTTGGCATAATCAATATCAGCTCTAATGGTCTGGCGGGGAAGCCGGCCACGCTTCAACCATTTGGTCCTGGCAATCTCTACCCCACCCAATCTGCCAGCCACCTCTACTCGGCAACCCTCGACTCCCTTTGTTACCATAATTTTATCTATTGCTTGTTTTAAAACCCTTCGAAAAGGGGTTCTCTTTTCAATTTGTTGAGCCACCCATTGAGCCGCCAGGCTTGCTGACGCCCAAGGGTTTTTGACCTCCCTAATTTCTATTTTTATTTCTTTTTTTCCCTTTACCAGCTCCTTTTCTAACTGCTTTCTTAATTCTTCAATCCCCTCTCCTCCTCGACCGATAATTAAACCCGGCCGAGCTGAAGAGATAATAACCATAATTTTACCCGGAAATCTTTCAATCTCAATTTTTTCTATCCCGAGCTTTCCGATTCTTTTTTTAAGAAATTCTCTAATCTTAAAATCTTCTTCCAGGTATTCTGGAAGCTTTTTTTTGTAAAATCCTCGAGAATTCCAATCAGTTATCTCTTTTATTCTAAATGCTTTTGGGTGGACTTCATGGCCCATAACATTAAACTGTTACATTGTTAAACTGTTAAATTGTTACACTGTTTTTAATTTAGCAATTTGGCAATTTAGCAATTTGGCAATTTAGCAATTTAGCAATTTAGTTAGAATGCTTTTCTTCGAAATATTCTTTTTATACCTCTCTCGATTTTTGGTTTAGCTACTTCTATTTCTGGTCTAGGTTTTGGTTTTTCTGGTTTAACCACTTTTTCTTCGACCTTTTCCTTTTTAATAACTTTCGGTTTAACTTTTTTCACCTTTTTCGGGGGTTTTTTAACAATTTCCTCAAGAACCAAGGTTACATGGGAAGTCTTTTTCTGAATTTCTGAAGCCACTCCCCGGGCCCGAGCACGCCATCTTTTTAATTTTGGACCCTCATCAACAGTAATTTTGGAAATATAAAGATTTGACTCCTCTAATTGATAATTGTGAATAGCTGAAGCTATTGCTGATTTTAGAAGCTTCAAAAGCGGTTGAGCTACTTTTTTTATAGTAAAATTTAAAATTGTCTGAGCTTCCTCAGCGGTTTTTCCTCTAATTAAATCAGCAACAAGTCTAACTTTTCGGGGAGCTATTCTTAAATAGCGAAGTTTAGCTGTGACTGCCATATTTTAAATCGTCTCTTTAATTTTCTCTGTTTCTTTTTCAGCTGCCGCTGCTTCTAATTCTCTCTGCATCCTACCACCATGTCTGCCGAATTTTGTTGTTGGAGCAAACTCTCCCAATTTGTGGCCGACCATTTCTTCTCTCGCTTGAACTGAAATAAACTCTCGACCATTATGAACTCCAAAAGTAAAACCAACCATTTCCGGAGTAACGGTTGCGTCTCTGGACCAGGTTTTTATAATTTCTCCTGGTTTTGCCTTTTTCATTTTTTCTGACAATCTTTGATCAATATAAGGACCTTTTTTTAGTGACCTTGCCATATTATTTTCTCTTCTTTTGTCTTCTTTGAATAATTAATTTATCTGTCCATTTCTTTTTCCTAGTTTTCACTCCCCGGGCTGGTTTTCCCCAAGGAGTTTTGGGATATTTCAAACCAATAGGAGTTTTCCCTTCTCCCCCACCATGAGGGTGATCGCAGGGATTCATTGCCGTTCCTCGAACAGCCGGTCTCCAACCTTTTAGTCTTCTTCTTCCAGCTTTGCCAATATCAATAAATCGGTATTCTGGTCGAGAAACCTGACCAATTGAAGCAAAGCATTCTTGAAAAATTTTTCTGATTTCGCCCGAAGGTATTTCTAAGTGAGTAAAATTTTCTTCTTGTGCCGCCACCTTGGCTGTACTCCCAGCTGACCTCACCAATTTCCCCCTTTTACCCGGTTCTAACTCAACATTATATACCTGGGTTCCAACTGGAATATTTTTTAACTTCATTCGATTCCCAATTTTAATTTCGGCTTCTTCTTTACAAATTATTTCATCTCCCACCTTTAAACCGTGGGGAGCTAAAATGTAGCGTTTCTCCCCATCTCGGTATTCGGCTAAAGCTAAAATTGCGTTTCGGTTAGGATCGTACTCTAAAGCAATAATTTTAGCCGGAATTCCTAATTTTTCCTCTCCAAAATCAACAATTCTATAAAGCCGTTTCACCCCGCCCCCTCGATGCCGAATAGTGATTCTACCAGTAGCCCCTCGGCCAGCTTTCTTTTTCAATGCCAAAAGCAACCTTTTCTCAGGTTCCTTTTTGGCTAATATATTTTTTGAACTTTGGATTTTGGCCATTTGAATTTATCGAGGTAGCACCTCGATTTTTTGTCCGGCTTTTATTTTAACAATTGCTTTTTTATATCCTTTTCTCCAGCCCCTTTGCCTCCCCAATCTTCTTCTTTTTGCTGGAACATTAATAACTCTCACCGAAATTACATCCACCCCGTAAACGCTTTCAATTGCTTTTTTTACTTCATTTTTATTTGCTCGCGAATAAACTTTGAACACATATTGATTTTTTTTAACTAAATCGGTTGCCTTCTCAGTCACCTGAGGAGTTTTCAGAATTTTGTAAGCTTCCCCAGTTTTTTCCTTTTTAGGAACTACAATTTCTTTTTTGATTTCTTCTGCCTCTTCAACCGGTTTTTCACTTTTTTTAAAAAATTTTATCATTTATTTCAAAAAGGTTTCTTTGATTACTTTTATTGAATCCTTTGGCATAATTAAATATTTAAAAGAAAGTAAATCTAAAGCATTTAAATCTTTGGCTTGAATTGTCTGAACTCCGGGAAGATTTCTGGCAGCTAAAATCAGATTTTTATCTAATTCTGGGAGAGCGATTAAAGAACTTTCATTTTTACAAGGTAGTTTTTTCAAAATCTCTGTCATTTCTTTTGTTTTCGGTTTTTCAATCTTTAATTTATCTAAAAGAATCAATAAATTATTTTTAATTTTTCCTGATAGAGCCATAAAAAGAGCTAATTTTTTCGTTTTTTTATTTATTTTTTTCTTAAAAATTCTTTCTTTTCTTGGCCCAAAAGTCACTCCACCACCTCGCCACAAAGGAGACCTAATTGAGCCATGTCTCGCCCTCCCAGTCCCCTTTTGTCGCCAGGGTTTTCTGCCACCACCCCTTACTTCGGCTCTTGTTTTTGTGTGAGCAATCACCTTCCTGCGATTTGCCATCTGGGAAACTATCACTTGATGAGTTAAATCAGGATTAATTTTTACATCAAAAATTTCCGAAGGCAACCTCGTCTGTCCAATCTTTTCACCTTTTTGATTATAAGTATTGACAAGCATGTTCGCGATTTATTCGCTAATTTCCAATAATGTTCCTTTTCTACCAGGAATAGCGCCTTTTATAGCTAATAAATTATTTTCGGGATCAACTTTGACAACCTTTAAATTTTTAACCGTTACCCGGACATACCCCATTCTTCCTGCCATTTTTTTACCTTTAATTACTCTTTCTGGAAAAGAACTCCCGACAGATCCCAAAGTTCTAAGCTCATGTTTGGTTCCGTGGGTTGCAGATAAACGACCTTTAAAACCCCACCTTTTCACTGCTCCGGCAAAACCCTTACCTTTCGAAATTCCAGAAATTTTTACCTTGTCGCCTTCTTGAAAAATTGAAGCGTCAATAATATCTGCAACCTTGAATTCACCATTTTTGAATTCTCTTAAATATTTAAATTCTTTTCCTTTTTCGGTTTTTTTAATTTTTTTTGTTTTTCTTATAAAACCGACCTGAACAGCTTGGTATCCATCCTTTTCCTTTGCCTTTATTTGGGTAACAAAACAGGGGCCTGCCTCAACCAAGGTTACCGGGATTTGGTTTCCTTTTTCGTCGAAAATTTGAGAGATTCCCAATTTTTGACCTAATATAAATTTCATAAATCTCCTACGAAATTACGAAATAAAAATGTCGGGATTAACCCGACAATTACCAGGTTAATTCCCAATTTTTAATTATATCAAAATATTTTGAAAAAAGAAATCATAATTAATTTTCGTATTTCGTAGAGTTTTACATTTTTATTTCAATGTCAACTCCGGCAGGTAATGTCAAATTGGTTAGGGCATCAAGAATTTTTGGGGTTGGATTCAAAATATCTATTAATCTTTTATGAACCCTCATTTCAAACTGCTCCCGGGCATCTTTGTGCACAAACGTGGAACGATTGACGGTATATTTATGAATCTCGGTTGGTAAAGGAGTGGGGCCAGAAACTTCGGCTCCGTAACGCAAAGCTGTCTCGATAATCTGCTTGGCAGAGGTATCAATTACCTTATTATCGTAAGCCCGCAACTTAATTCTAAGTTTGGGCCTAACTTCTTCTTCAACTGCAACAGCTTTTTTCCTTGGCATCTTCAGTTTTTAGCTTTTCGCTTTTAGTTTTTAGCTTATTTTATGATCTTTATTACCACTCCTGCTCCTACTGTCTTTCCACCCTCTCTGATGGCAAATCTTTGTTTTTCTTCCATGGCAATCGGGACAATTAATTTAATTTTTAAGTTAACCGTATCGCCTGGCATGACCATCTCAGTTCCTTCTGGTAAGGTTACGTCACCAGTCACATCGGTAGTCCGGAAATAAAACTGGGGTTTATAACCGGCAAAAAAAGGAGTGTGCCTTCCGCCCTCTTCCTGGGTCAAAACATAAATTTCTCCTTCAAATTCAGTGTGTGGAGTAATGGAGCCAGGTTTAGCTAATACTTGACCCCTTTCAACATCTTCTTTTTTCAAGCCTCTTAATAAGATTCCCACATTATCTCCCGCTCTTCCCTCATCAAGAGTTTTGTTAAACATCTCAACCGAAACAGCAGTAGTTTTTATTGTGGGTTTTATCCCAACCAATTCCACTTCCTCATTTGGTTTGATTATTCCTCTTTCAATTCTACCAGTGGGTACTGTCCCTCGGCCGGCAATTGAGAAGACATCTTCAATGGCCATTAAAAATGGTTTATCTACTTCTCTAGCCGGCTCTGGAATATACTCATCGACTACTTTTATTAATTCTAGAATTGGTTTGGCTGCTTCATCGTCAATTGATTTTACTTCAAGGGCTTTTAAGGCGGAACCTTTAATTATTGGGATTTCGTCGCCCGGGAAATTATATTTTTTTAATAACTCCCTTAATTCGCTTTCAACCAAATTAATAATCTCCGGGTCATCTACGGCATCGCACTTGTTCAAAAAGACAACAATGGCTGGCAACCCAACCTGACGGGCTAAAAGAATGTGTTCTCTGGTCTGGGGCATTGGACCGTCAGGAGCTGAAACAACTAAAATTGCCCCATCCATTTGAGCGGCACCGGTAATCATATTTTTGACATAGTCAGCATGACCAGGGCAGTCAATGTGGGCATAGTGGCGTTTATCTGTTTCATACTCCACATGGGTAATGGTAATTGTCAAACCCCTCGCCTTTTCTTCCGGAGAGGCATTGATCTCATCAACTGTCCATTCTTTGGTGGCCAATCCCTTCAATTTTAAAATATGGGTGATGGCCGCCGTTAAGGTGCTTTTGCCATGGGCAACGTGGCCAATGGTACCGATATTGACGTGGGGTTTTACCCTCACAAATTTTGCTTTTTCTGCCATATTTTTTGATTAATTAATTATTATATTGTTATTTTAATCAACCTTTATAATTTGTCAACTGTGAATTAACGCCTTTTGCCTTCGATGATTTCCTGAGCGATATTCTGGGGCACCTCAGTGTAACGATCGAATTCCATTGTAAATGTTCCTCGGCCTTGTGTCAAGGAACGCAAGGTGGTAGCGTAGCCAAACATTTCAACTAAAGGAACCTTCGCCCTGATGATTTTCATTTCTCCCCTATCTTCTGTTTCCTCAACCTTTCCCCGTTTTGCCCCCAAATCTCCAATTACCTGACCAAAAAATTCAGGAGGAGAAATCACTTCCAATTTCATCATCGGCTCCAATAAAACAAGTTTCGCTCTTTTGCAAGCTGCTTGAAGAGCGATGGAACCGGCAATTTTAAATGCGAACTCAGAAGAGTCAACTTCATGAAAAGAACCATCATAAAGAGCAACCTCTAAATCAACCAATGGGTATCCAGCCAAAACTCCTTTTTCCATTGCCTCTTTTACTCCTTTTCCAACTGCCGGAATGAATTCCTGGGGAATTATTCCTCCCTTAATCTCGTCGACAAATTCAAATCCTTCGCCACGCTTTTTGGGTTCAACCCTTAAGAAAACATGGCCATATTGCCCTCTTCCTCCCGATTGCCTAATATACTTTCCTTCAGCTTCCGCCATCTCTTTAATCGTCTCTTTAAAAGCCACCTGGGGCCTGCCGACGTTTCCTTCTACCTTAAATTCTCTTTTCATTCTATCAACGATTATTTCTAAATGGAGTTCCCCCATTCCAGAAATAATGGTTTCCCCAGTTTCAATATCCCCTTTAACAGTGAAAGTGGGATCTTCTTCAGCCAGTTTCTTTAGAGCTAGGCCCATTTTCTCTTGGTCGGCTTTGGTTTTCGGTTCAATTCGGACAGAGATGACAGGTTCGGGAAAACTAATCTTTTCTAAAACGATAGGGGCGGTTGTATCACATAGAGTATTGCCGGTAGAAGTGTTTTTTAGCCCAACGGTGGCTAAAATATCGCCGGCAAAGGCCTCCTCAAGTTCTTCTCTTTTGTCGGCATGCATCCTCAATAATCTGCCAATTCTTTCTTTTTCTCCGGTTATTGTATTCAATAAATAAGAACCTCTTTTTAAAGTCCCGGAATAAACTCTAAAGAAAGTCAGGGTTCCCACATAGGGATCGGTCTGAATTTTGAAAGATAAAGCGGAAAATGGTTCAGAATCCAAGGGTTTTCTCTCAATTATTTCGCCCGTTCTGGGATCAGTGCCTTTTATTGCCGGTATTTCGATTGGGTTGGGCAAGTAATAAATTATGGCATCCAAAAGGGGTTGAACTCCAATTCTTTTAAAAAGGGAACCAAAAAATATTGGGAATAACTTACAGGAAATTGTTGCTTTTCTCAAACCTCTTTGCAGCTCCTCAACTGAAATTTCCTCATTGGCTAAAAATTTTTCTAAAATTTCTGCATCTTCGGCCGCAATTTTCTCTACCAATTTTTTTCTCCAGATTTTGGCCTTTTCCTCTAAATCTTTAGGGATTTCTTGTTCTTTTACAATTTCGCCCTCTTCACCTTCGAAGATTATCGCCTTCATTTTCAATAAATCAATGAGACCGGAAAAATTATTTTCCTCGCCAATTGGTAATTGCAAAGGCATGGCATTCTTTGACAATCTTTTCCAAATTGATTCTAAATTGGCTTGAAAAGTTGCTCCAACCTTATCCATCTTATTAACAAAGCAAATTCTGGGAACATTGAATTGGTCAGCTTGGCGCCAGACGGTTTCAGATTGAGTTTGGACTCCTGCTCCGCCGTCAAAAACGACAATCGCCCCATCCAAAACCCTCAAAGATCTTTGGACTTCAGCTGTAAAATCAATGTGGCCAGGGGTGTCAATAATATTGATTTGATAATCTTGGCCGCCAGCTCGCCAATAACAGGTGGTGGCCGCAGCCATAATCGTCATTGCCCTTTCTCTTTCTTGAGCCATCCAATCCATGATTGTTGTTCCTTTTTCCAGAGTGCCAATTTTGTAGGTTTTGCCAGTGTAATACAAAACACAAACCGTGGTAGTGGTTTTCCCAGCTGAAATATGGGCAATGATTCCTATATTTCGATATTTTTCAATGGGATATTTGCGCATAATTTTCACCAGGCGAAGTGCGCGAAGGCGCGGTTGGCTTCTGCCATTCGATGAGTGTCTTCTTTCTTTTTTACCGCCACTCCTTTATTCCCAGCTGCCTCAATTAATTCTTCGGCTAATTTCTCTCGCATTGGTTTTCCCCTTTTACTTCTGGCTGCTTCTAAAATCCATCTCGTAGCTAAGGTTTGGGCTCTTTCTGGAGGGACGGGTCTGGGCACCTGATAAGTAGCACCACCAATTCTTCTCGGTCGTACTTCCAAAAAAGGTGTGACATTTTTAAGTGCCTGCTCAAAAACCTCCAAAGGTTCTTTTTGGGTTTTAGTTTTAATGAGTTCAAAAGCTCGATAAACAATTTTCCGAGCAATTGATTTTTTCCCTCGCCTCATCACCTGATTAATAAATTTGGCGACAGTGACATTGTTATAGACAAGGTCAGGTATTATTTCTCTTTTTTCTTTCTTTTTTCTTCTTGACATAATTTCATTGACTTCGTTTGGCTCCATATTTTGACCTTTCCTGTTTTCTTCCCTCAACCCCAGTCGTATCTAAAATTCCTCTGACAATGTGGTATCTCACTCCTGGTAAATCCTTAACTCTTCCTCCCCGAATTAAAACAATTGAGTGTTCCTGCAAATTATGACCCTCGCCCGGAATGTAAGCAGTCACCTCCATTCCGTTGGTTAATCTTACTCGAGCCACTTTTCTTAAAGCCGAGTTTGGTTTTTTTGGAGTAACGGTAAAAACCTTGAGGCAAACTCCTCTTTTAAATGGCGAAAAATATCTCATTGGTCGATTTTTCAAAGGATTAAAACCAAATGCCAAAGCCGGCCTTTTTCCAGGCTTTTTAATTTTCTTTCTTCCTTTTTTGATTAGTTGTCTGATTGTTGGACACATGATGTTAAAAATTAATAAGCACAGAGTGCTCAAATTACAATTTAACAAATAAATCTGTAATTGTCAAATGGCGAAGGGTTGACCGGTGATTAGATAATACAAAATTTGGGCGCCGAGAAATACCCAACGAAGACCAAAAAAGATAAAGAAAAGCAAAATGAAAAGACCGTATTGCTGTAAAAAAAATCTAATATTCGAAAGTCGCTCAGGTAAAAGGGCAGAAAGAATCCAGGAACCATCGAGAGGTGGAAGGGGAACTAAATTAAAAATTCCCCAGGCAAGATTATAAACAACAATAATGCTAAAGAGAATTAAAAGGGATTCGGGTAAGGTAAAAAATCTAATAATTAGCCCGAAAATTATGGCAATTAAAAAATTGGTACCAGGTCCTGCTACAGATACTTTTAAAGTCCCCCATTTTTGGTCGTGGAAATTAAAAGGATTAATTGGCACCGGTTTTGCCCAGCCAAAAATCGGCCCCTGGCCAAAAGTCAAAATGAGTAAAATCAAGGGAAGAAAAATGGTACCTACGGGATCAATGTGTTTTAGAGGATTTAAAGTTAGGCGGCCGGCTTCTTTCGCTGTTGGATCACCCAAAGATAAAGCCACGCTGCCATGAGCCACTTCATGAATTACAATTGAAAAAAATAAAACAACTAAAATAAATATTGTAGTCAACATTTTTTTATGATAACATAAATTTATATGGCAAAACAATGCGCAATTTGCGGAAAAAAATCTCAAATGGTTTGGAAGCTTAAAAAGCTTCGAGGAAAATACAATCCCACCATCAAAAAAAGAAAATACCCTAATTTACAATGGGTAAGATTACCTTCGGGCAAACGGGTTTTGGCTTGTACTAAATGTATTAAGGCAATGGCTAAACGAAAATAAGTTACGGGGTGTAGTATAACAGTTATTATGCAGGGCTGGGGGTCCTGTGATTCGAGTGCAATTCTCGGCACCCCGAAAAAATCAAAAACGGCGAGGATTCGCCGTTTTTGATGGCCCGGCTTTTCTTCTAGAAAGTTCGTTCCGGAAAAGAATCCAAGTGGGAATCCAAGTTCCGACCCAAGGGTCGGAATCATATCCGATTCCCTGAAAGAACGTTTGTCCCAGAATCTAACTAGAAGATACCAGGCCAATTTTATTATATCTTTTGACAAAAATAGTTGTCAAGCGTTTATTTTCTAAAGTGATAGCACCTCAACCATTTGTTTTATTAAGGAGACTACGACTGGCGGGGGCAATAAACTATAGGCAGGCTTTCCCTCGTCATCAATAACCTGCCAGGGCTTCTCAATAATTTTTACTTTTTTGGTTTTCTCATCCCATTCATAAATATATTCGGGAGTAATTTCATAATCATCAATGAATTTTTCTGCATCTTTTACCGGAAGAGAATTTCTCAAAAAAATCTTAGGAATTCCATAAAGCGAGAGGGCTCTTTCTATTAATTTCTCATCCTGTTTTAATCTTTCCTCTATGGGTTTAATTCCCAACTCATCCCCTTCTTTTGGAAGGAGATTTACTCCTTTACAATTGGGATTATCACAAAGAAGATAAAACTCGTTTTTTGTCTCATCGTAGCCAACTTTAGAAGTCGGCAAAAGTTTTAAATTTCTTGAAGTATTACAAAGGGGACAGATTCTCCTCCACTTAATTCTTTCATCAATCACTGTTTCGGGAACATCAATTAAAATAAAAATATCGGGGTCATCTCGATAGCCAATTAGGTCTCGGAAAAACAAGGAATAGGAAATCTGATCTAATCCTCGAGGAAAACCATCGATAAAAAGGGCTTTCTTTCTTCTCTTGGCTATTTCTCTTTTGACTAAAGCCAAAACCAATTCGGTAGGTAAAAGGGTTTCGGTATCTCTTTTTTCCAGAGTCGAAATAACTTCTTTAAATGGTAGCCATCCCCGATAATTTCTTTCTAAAAAGGAGGAAAATTCCTTTTTTCTTTCCTCATCTTTAAGCTCCCCATCAACCTCTCTAATCATATCGCCAATTGAAAAATGGTCTACTCTTTCTGGATCGATGATTTCCTGAAACATCTTGGAATAGGTTCCTTTGCCTGAATTTTTTTTACCCAAAAGATAGGCAATGAAAGTATTTCCTTTTTCCAAATATTCTCTTAATTTTTTTATCTCCGGCCCAACCTTTAACTCAAAATAGAGTTTTCTTTCTTTTGGGTCAGTCAAATTAAATTTTTGGGTTAGTCCTTCAATTTTAGTTTTAAAGATTGGGAATTGCATAATTTTTGCCATCGGAAATTATTTTTATGTCTCCGTTTTCATCCGTCCTTAACACTCTTATACCATATTTAGTTAAAGTATCCAATACTTCCCGGTGGGGATGACCATATTTATTATCTTTACCAACTGAAATTACAGCAATTTCTGGCGAAACTTCGGCAATAAATTCTTCTCCGCTCGAGGTTTTACTTCCATGATGGCTCACTTTTAAGACCTCTGAATCAAGCGATTGCTTAACCTGGTTAAGCAACAGCCCTTCCCCATTTTTGTAAATATCGCCAGTAAAAAGAAAAGAGTTTTCACCAAAGGTTAATTTGCTGACAATGGAAGTATTATTACTATCTTTTAAAACTTTCCCTTCAAGATTTTCAAAAGGATACAATATGGTGACAGCTATTCCTGTTGCTTTTATTTTTTGGCCAGTTTTGGCAAGAAAAATTTTAGGCCTTTTTGCTTTAATTAACTTTAGCCATTCTTGATATTCGGCGGTATCCCTGATCACTCCGGTCCATAAAATATTTTCAACCTTATATCTTTTTAAAACTGCGATTAAACCAGATATATGGTCTCTTTCAGGATGAGTTAAGATAATCAAATCAATCGTTCTGTCCCAAAAGGGCATCTCTGAAGCTAACTTTTCTAAAATGATTGAGCTGGGACCTCCATCAATTAGAATCTGATGTCTTTGGGGGCTTACTATAAAAATGGCGTCTCCCTGGCCGACATCAAAAAAATTTACTTCTAAAAACCCGGGCGCCTTTAAATCATAAACAACGAGCCAGGCTAAAATATTCAAGCCAAACAAAACGCCCAGGGTAAATAGTCCCGGGCGTTGTCTTTGAAGACTTCCGGACGCCAACCACCCACCACCCATATATATTTAGGCCTTTCCTAAAATCCTGAACATCTTGGTCCCGCACTTTGGACAAGTTCCGGTCAAAGCCCTTCTTTTAACTCCGCCCTTTCCCTTCATGGTTATCTCCTTCTCTCCTAAGATTTCTTGCTTCTTTTTACATTTTACGCAGTAACCTTGCATAATAGTGGTAATATAAAATAAAATTAAATTTTTCAAACTCGACCTTTAGTTATTCACAGCTTAATTTAGCTTAATTTAAGCTAAAGGGCTCGTCAAGTGCTTACTCCTTGAAGAATAAACCACAAAGACAGTGGCCCTGTTCTTCTATCTCGGTTTGCATAAAATCACACGGACAGATTTTCTTTTTATCCTCTTCCCGGCTACCAGTTACTCGACGACAAGGGCAGTATCGCGCCCCGTATTTTTTTTCATTTTCTAATAAACCTTTAATTATTCTTTCCACTACTTCTTTGTTTGGATTTAGTTTAAATTCAGATTTTTGAGCATATTCCTCGTATTCCTTGATTAAAAGATTTTCTTTTAGCCAATCTCGAATTATTTCTTCTGGTCTTACACCAAAAAATCCACTGACCGGTTTCCCTTCTTTGAATAAAATTACAGTTGGAATTCTATCTATACCAAATTTCTGGCTAATTTTCGGAATCTCCTCAACATTAGCTTTCGCAAAAATAATCTTTTCCTCAAATTCTTCAGCTAACTTCTCTAAAATCGGACTGAGAATATGACAAGGGTTACACCACTCACCGAAATAATCAACCAAAACCGGTTTTTCGCTTTTTGAAATTATTTCTTCAAAATTTTGGTCAGTTAAATTAAGCATATTATTTAGATTTTTTCTCGATCACCGAATTTTTACGAAGTAAAAATGAGGTGAGAGAAGAGGTTATTTAACCTCTTCGATCGCGCCGACCGGGCAAACGCTTTCCCCG
>Ga0210049_1000696_pt1 | contig 29537 bp, 39 predicted proteins | sample CryGeyCG2014_300_2_FD_183964 | JGI IMG/M metagenome (GOLD analysis project Ga0210049, IMG submission 183964) | Groundwater microbial communities from aquifer - Crystal Geyser CG06_land_8/20/14_3.00 (SPAdes) (version 2) | ecosystem: Environmental > Aquatic > Deep subsurface > Groundwater | place... | reverse complement strand
ATTGGAGAAACATCGTAACTGAAACGGGAACATAATATCCCTCACCTCCCCAACTCATATGTGTTTGAACAATTAAAGAGCCATCTGATTTTTGATAAAGTTCACCTGTATAAGTTTTAGTTTCATTGCCTAATTCAGTATCAACTAATTCCTGACCACCCCCTAAAATACTTGGTCGTTTTACTTCGGATTTTACGATGCCAAGCTCTCCGGTTTCTTTATTTTCGACAAAAGCACTTTTAATACTATCGTCCACAGCTCTTTGAACATATTCTATAAGCAAGTCGGCATGTTCTCCTCTACCAAGATTATAAAGCATTTTAGCATAATACATCGCAAACAATTCTATTTTACTATGTTCAATAAATTCTGAATCAGTAATCTTTGTTTCGTAGGTAACCAATGCTTTATCCTCTCCATAAAATTTTATTTTCGCAGTTGCTATAAGATTTTTACTACTAAATAGTCCCATAGTCGCTTGAAATTTTCTTAATTTTTTCTTTCATAGATTTTGTTTTAATTTTATGGTAAGGATTCGCAGGCTATACCGTCTTTGTCTGCGTCTAAACGATGGATGTCATTAGCCACGCCACCACAATACTCGAAAACTCCTTGAGCTTCGGCCTGAGTATTAAAGTCAGAACAATTATAAGCATTATAGGAACAGATTATTTCTCCTTTGGGCGGAGTAAATTCTGCAGGCGGAGAGAGTTTTTCTTCAACTACTTCTTGCTCCAAACAGCTCTGCCAAAGCCCTCTGTTATTTTCTCTTGCTTCTTGTTGGGCTTGCACAAATTGTTCATTATGTTTTACATCGGGCGGATAGGTATAAGCATAAGCATAGCCCTGTCTAACAAACTCATCATTAATGAATAAGTCGCCAATCCAGACATAACGAAGGAGACGGCCGTATTTATCTCTATCTGTAATATCTTTCTCAAGCTTAACTAATTTTCCCTCTACTAATTCTTTGTTTTTAGCCGAAGCCTCTTTGCCAAAACATTGAACGGGCTTGGAAGGATGAACTGTTTCTGGAGTATCTATACCAAGATAACGAACTATCTCGCCATTTTCTAATTTAATAGTATCTCCGTCAATCACTTTTATTACTTTAAAAAGCAATTCTTGTTTTTCTGTATTTTCTGTGGCTGAAGAGATTGGAACAAAAGTTTGGGTTATTTGTTGTGGTAATTCTTGTTCAACTTGAATCCCGGCTTCCTCTTGCGCCTTTTCAAAAGCTTCCTCGTCTGTTTCTGGCTGACTTACATCTTCTTCTATTGATTGTAACTCTTGCTTTTGCCCTAATTGTGGTTTCTCCGGTTTAATTTCTTCTCCTAAAGTTGGGGTTTCTTCAGTTCCTTTAAATATCTCTGAGATATTAGCAATTAAAGGTGTTAGTTTCCCCTGTTGTTTATATAAAACCACACCAGTGCCTACTGACGCTACAATAATTGAAGCAATTATAATCACTAATAATGGAATTTGGATAAAGCCTTCTTGTTTAATTTTTTCTTTCATAGATAAGTTTTTCTACTTTCATTTTCTCTTTACGGGCGTAACTTCAATAATATTGCGGTCTTTTTCAAATTTTATGCGGAAATTATCGAAAAATCCTAACTGCCCCAAGATAGCAACTACACCAGGGCTTTCAGTGAAAGCAATTGGAATTGTTACGGAGTGGTCAATGTCAATTACTTGAATTTTAACTAAATGTAAATGAGCATTTATTGGTGAACCCTCGATTCCAAAAAATTTAAGCGTTTTTCCCTTTTCAATTTCAATGTCGAGCCTCCGACCAATTTCAGAATGAAAAAGACAAAAATCCGCTCCCGAATCAATAAGAGCGGAAATATTAAGAGAATTATTTTTATGACTAATGCGAATAGGGATAATCGGTCGACTAATCCAGGGTTGCTGGGGATTTAAAAGATTTTGGCTGTTTTAAATAAGGAAATTTCATACATTACTCGGGACATAAGCCATATCAAAAGGTAATACTTTTAGAAAAACAACATCTTCTCTACTTTTTCTTTTGAGCTTTTCTATAGCTTCTTCCAGGGTTTTGCCACTTGAGAATATTTTCCGATAATCAAAAGATAAAGCTACCCATTTATTCTCATAAGCCCTAAGTTTTTTGCTAAGATCAACAGGTTTTAGAATTTTGTTTTTCATATATTTTCATTTTATTAAAAACGAAATTAAATGTCAAATAATTAAATGTCAAATTTAGCTAAATGTCTCAGACATTGATTGAAGCATTGACCGAGCACATAAATTATGTGCTTCGGTTTACCTTATTCCTTTTTCAACAAATTACTTATTATTTCTTAAATACAGTGGATAATGGTTTTATTGCTAGAAGTATGACAACGGCAATAATCCACCAAACGTTAATTTCGATAAGTGACGGAATTAATACAGCCACCATTACTCCAAAAGCAGTACAACTAAGTTTTACCAAAATATAATCGGTAAAACTTGCTCGTTTCCAAAATTTTTCTCTCCAAAAATTAGTTAAACTCATTTTTACACCTCCTTTTTAAGATTTAATTTCTCGACCTTTATTTTGACTCTTTGACATAAAGGGTGTTGCCTTCAATTTTAACTATTTTAACCTTTTTTCCTTTTGGAATGGTTTGGCCGCTGGCGCTCTCAGCTTGCCAGATTTCATTTCTTAATATTACCTGGCCAAGAGGATTGAGTTCTTTGATGACTTCGGCTTCCAGGCCAATTAGGGCTTCGGGTCCTGTTTTTGGTTTTGTTCTAAAAGTTTTAACTACTCCCCTACCAATAATGATAAAGAGAATTCCAATTCCAATTATTGCTCCGAAAACAACCATGGTCATTGCCTCAAAAATTTGAGGACTTAAAAATGGTTCTGCTTCAAAAGTGAAAATCCCCAAAAGTAGAGAAACTATTCCTAAACCGCCGAAAATTCCAAAACCTGGTTGAAAAATTTCCATAATTAAAAGAAAAAGGCCGAGCAAAATTAATAAAATGCCAAAAATTGAGAATTGAATTATTCCCATTCCCCAGAGACCGATTAATAGAAAAAGTACTCCCAAGATTCCGGTTAATTCAAACTCACCGGTTCGAAAAGCAAAAATTAAACCCAGGCCTCCTAAGGTTAAAAAGAGTGAGATTAAATAAGGATGAGAGAGAAGATCAAAAAATCTTTCAGAGAAAGTGGAAGAAATTGTTTTGATTTTGGGTTCTACAATATTGAGTTTTAAAAAAAGTTCATCTAAATTTCTGGCCGTCTCATTAATGATTCCTGCTTCTTTTGTTTCTTTGCCGGTTAAAGTCAAATTTTCTCTGACAAATTTTTCAGCAATTTCTGGATTTCTCTTTTGAATCTCAGCCAAACTCTTTATCCAGGAAACTGTTCCCTCAATCACTTTATCTGCTACTTTTTGTTCTTGGCCAAACATTTCCTGGGGTTGGCAAGCTCCAATCGAAGCTTCGGGATGAACGATAGCCAAATCAGCCGCTAATAAAATAAAGGTGCCGGCTGAGTAGGCCCATCCCCCTTCTTTGTGGACAAAAACAACCGTTTTAATTTCGGTTTTTAAAAGCAAATCAATAATATCCTTAGTTGATTTTAAAAGTCCGCCGGGAGTATCTAATTTAATTATTAAATATTCAGCTTCAGCTTTTTCAGCTTCTCTAACCAGGCTTTTTAAGTATTGGAAAGTTCCAGCTTTGATTTCTCCTTCAACTTCAGCTAAATAAACTATTTGGTTGTCAATTTGAGAGTTAACTTCTTGGAAAGAAAAGCAAAAACCAAAAAATATTAAAAAAAGTAAAATTGAAAAACTAAATTTTTTAAGAATTTTATTCATTCTATTTCTCCGGAGCTTCTAAAGGTTTCTTAGCGATAAAATACCATTTGGTGGCTTCAATTAATATTATTTCGATTATCCCCAGCCCAATTAAAATTAGCCAATCGGAAAGTCCTAAAGGCACAGTTTTTAATAAAGTTTGAAAAACTGGAAGGTATAAAGCAGCAAAAAAAGCGGCAAATCCAATCAGCCAGGCAAAAATTAAAAATTTATTGGAAAAAGGATTTATCTGCCAGACTGGGAAGGCCGTCTTCGATTAAATTGACCCATAAAATCTGAACTGCTGCAATTGGCAAAGGCCAGCCAAAAATTATACTCACTCCAACTAAAATGGTTTCGGTAAAAGAATCGGAAAGCAAATAAGTTATTACTTTCCGAATATTATCAACAATTGCTCTTCCCTCTTCAACAGCAGCTACAATTATATTAAAATTATCAGTTAAAAAAACTAAATCAGAAACTTCTTTAGCCACATCGGTTCCAGAGCCCAAGGCTACTCCAATATCGGCCTGTTTTAGAGCTGGGGCGTCATTTATTCCGTCGCCAGTCATTGCCACTACCTCGCCTTTTTCTTGCCAGGCCTTAATTATTCTCATTTTATGGCGAGGTTCGGCTCTGGCATAAATCTCAATATCTTTTACTATTTTTTGAAATTCCTCATCTGATCGCTCATCAAGCTCTTTTCCTTCAATAATGTTTTCTTTTTTTGTTTTCAACCCTAATTCTTTAGCCACAGCTTTGGCAGTAAGTAAATGATCTCCAGTAACCAGGATTGGCCTCATCCCTGCCTTTTTACAAATCTTGATAGCTTCTTTGGTCTCTTTTCTTAAGGGATCTCTTAAACCAATAAATCCAACAAAAACTAAATCTCTACAGAGATCTTCCAGTTTTTTATCTAACTTCTTCTGTTTTCCTTCAATTTGAATCTTGAACTAATGGCAAGAATTTTTTCTGGTGCTCCAGAAACATACAAAACATTCCTATTCTCAATTTTATGCAAATTAGCAATGAATTTATTTATAGGATTAAAGGGAATTTCATCAATTCTGGGATATTTTTTTTCTAATTCAGGTTTTTTTAGTCCAACTTTGGCTCCAGCTAAAACCAGGGCTCTATCGGTTAGTCTTCCTCTTATTATCCAAACTGGATACAAATCCTGAGGATTTTCAATAAAAGCTTCATTACAGAGGGTGGCAATAGTGATTAGCAAAATTTGATCTGGATCTGCCTTTTTTTTAAATATTTCTTGCCATTTTTTTTCATTGACTGCGATTTCGCTTTTGAAAGTTATGGTCTCAGAAACTTCCATTTTCCCCTCAGTTAAAGTCAGAGTTTTGTCGGTGGCAACAATTGAGGTGCTTCCCAGAGTTTCGGCTGCCACCAATTTTCTGACCAATCCTTTTCTTTTCAAAATTCTTTCCATTCCCAAAGCTAAAATCACGGTCATTGCTACCGGTAATCCTTCGGGAATAGCTGCTACCGCCACTGCCACCGAAGTGGTAAACATTTCTAAAAATGCTCTTTCTCTCAGTATTCCTCCTAGAAAAATAAAAATACAAATCAGGGCAATCAATGCCCCGACTATCTTACTAAAATGAGCTAATTTTTTCTGAAGAGGAGTTTTTTCTTCTCTGGCTTCCTTAACCATCATTGCCACCTTTCCCATTTCAGTATTTTGGCCAATTGCAGTTACCACTGCCTTTCCCTTTCCATCTTCTACCACGCATTCCATATAAACCATTCTTCAGGAAGTTTATTTTTCCCAAATTCTCTTTGTCGAATTTTTACCTCTTTAACTAATAAACCCTCTTTTAAGTTAGTTCTTTGTAATTTAGCTACCTCCTCTATTTCCAAATTGTGCCAAAAAATTTCCGCCATTAGTTTATTCTAACAAAAAAGAGGCCAATTAAAAGCCTCTTTTATTAGAGGAGATTCTAGATCTCCTCAATTAAACTCCTAAGTTTCTTTCCCTCCTCTGTTTTGAGAAATTCCTTAAAAATCCGGTTAGCATTTGGATAAGCAGGATTTTGAATTTCTTCAAAAATTGCTTTTACTTTCTCGAGTTCTAATTCAATTAACAAGTTCAACTGTTTCATCCGCTTAGACTCTCGAAAATAAAAAGTATCTACAATCCAACCAGCTGCTTGAAATTCAGCTAAATTCCGAAACCATTGGAGAAAATCTTTCTCTGCTTTAATCTTTTTATAACAATTTCGGCAGATATGCTGTTTTGTCTCCGAGTGAAGATAGCAGATCTCTCTTAGTCCCTTTCCACATTGAGAACAAATACCTTTCTTTAGGTTTCGATAACAAATATTGCAGATAGGCTGTTTTGTCTCCGGGTGAAGATAGTGAATTTCTCTTGGTCCCTTTCCACATTGAGAACAAATACCTTTCTTTAGGTTTCGATAACAAGTATTGCAGATATGCTGTTTTGTCTCCGGGTGAAGATAGCGGATCTCTCTTGGTCCTTTTCCACATTGAGAACAAATACCTTTTTTAATCTTTTGATAACAAGTCTTGCAGATATGCTGTTTTGTCTCCGGGTGAAGATAGCGGATCTTTCTTGGTCCCTTTCCACATTGAGAACAAATACCTTTCTTTGACATAATAACTTCCCTCCTTTCCTTTCATCATTAATTTTAAAAGAACTTCTTGTAACTTTGACAGGATTTGAACCTGGGTTATCATCCTGCCCCAACCAGATAGGCGCTCGTTTCGCTCGCGCACTATGTGGCCCCATCGGGAGTCGAACCCGAATTACCAGCTTGAGAAGCTGACGTCCTAAACCATTAGACGATAGGGCCCAGATTATTTTTAGTTTATCACAAAAAAAAGTAATGGGCAAGATATTTCTTGCCCTTTTTCTTCAAAGGATTATTTTCGGAGATGAAGATAAAGATTGTTTTCCTTTGGCGGGTGGCAGGTATGCTTTTTCAGTCTGCCCCTTTTGTTAACCTTAAAATGGTTATGGTATCCACAATCAGGGCATTCAACCCATTTTTCTACCTCGATTTCTCTTTTGCAATTACCACAATTTCTTATCATAAATCCTCCTTTTGTTTTAAAATTGCTTAAAAAATAATCCCTTTATTTGTTAATGAACTAAAAATCTCACCTCTTTTTTTGTAATAATGTAGCTTCGGGGCTACCAAAAAAACACCGATCCTTGGGGATCGGCTGAATTTTCAATACCTCTTTAATTCAAAACTCAACCGGTCCCCTGATAGGTGCCTTTGAAAATGAAGAGATAAGTTTGGGATATCAAATTTTCCATATATATTAATGACGAATTTTTGCCTATTTTGTTACACTTTTAATCTCTTCCACTATCTTTCCCATCTCCATCTCTTTTGACCCGTCCACCAAGATTAAGTCACCTTCTTTTATTTCATCTTGAAGTCGAATTTTGCCTTCTTCAGCTGTATCAAATTGAAAGATTTTTTCCAGAGCCATCCCTTTCTGAATTGCTCCCTGAGCAATAAACTTTGCCCTTTGGCCAAAAGTGAAAAGCAAATTGGCATTTTTCGCTACCCTCTCGCCGATTGCCTCATGGGCTTCAATAGTGTATTTCCCAATTCCAACAACATCACCCAAAACCGCGATTTTTCTCTTGAACTCTTGAACTCCCCCTAAAATTTCAATTGCTTCAACCATTGAGAAAACAGTGGCTGATTCCGAGTCATCTAAAATCCAGGAATTTTTTATTCCCTTAATTAATCTCATTTTCCCAGGCAAGGATTGATAATTTTTTAAGCCCTGAGAAATTTCAACTAAATTTAAATCTAGTACTATTCCCACACTGGCAGCAGATAGGGCTGAGTATATTTGTTCTTTGCCAAAAATTCTTTCCAGCCAAACCGGTACAATATTTCCTTTATAATTTATTTTAAAATTTGTTCCAGTATTTAGTTTAATATCAGTAGCCTGGAAATTGGCGCCTTCTCCAAAGCCAAAAGTTAACTCTTTTAAATTAGTTTCGTCCTTTATTTCCCTTACTGTTTCATCATCAAAATTTAAAATTAAATAACCAAAAGTTGGCATTAATTTGGCCAATTCTCTAATTTGATTAGCCTTTCCTCTTTCTGCAGCAAAAAAATCAACTTCAGGTGGAATCTCTCCCAGATGAGTAACCACCAAAATTGGCAAAGAAGAATGTTTTATTAAAAATTTGAGTTTTTCAGTACTGGCTGAATCTGTCAAATCGGTTTCCAGAATCAAAATCTCATCCTCCAATTTAAAATAGGATTTTAAAACCTGGAAAATGGCTTCTTTAGCACAACTCCGACCTTTGCCAGTCACAATTATCACCTTTGGCTTTTTTAGAAGAAAAATAAGTTTTGAGAAAAAACCCATGTTTTTGAAATTAGAAATTGGTGAATTTACTATTTTCTATTTTCCATACTATTTTCTAATTTCCAATAACCATTTTTCAATTTCTCTTACTCATAATCCGGCGGTATCTGATATTGATAAATAATATATTCGGCCAAATCCTTGAAAATTGGCACGGCTGAGTATTCAGCCACTCTGGTTTTTGGATTGTCTAATTTTACCAAAATTAAGAATTGAGGCGAAAAAGCTGGGAAAAATCCGACAACAGTTTGGATAGTTTTTTCAGAATAACCGGGTTTGGCAATTCCCAGGGCAGAAAAAGCAATCTGGGCAGTACCGGTTTTAGCAGCAATATAATATCCCGGGATTTTAGCCCTTCTGGCTGAACCATTTTCCACCACATTAACCAGCATGGCTGTTAATTGACTGGCGGTTTTTTGAGAAATTACTTGCCCCCCACCGCTTTTGGGCTCCTTGTCTGAACTACTACTCTCGGTATTATTCAAAAGCGGTGGGGGGTCAACCAGATAAGGTTTAACTAATTTTCCGGCGTTGGCAATGGCCGAATAAGCCTTGACTAACTGAATTGGCGTCATTTCAATTCCTTGACCAAAAGAGGCGGTGGCAAAATTTACTTCATAGCCCTTTTTAAATTCTTTGTTTTCTGAATAGCTTTCCGGTAAATCAATACCCGTTTTCTCAAAAATTCCGAATTTTTCAATGTAATCTAAAAAAATATTATTGGGTAGCAATTTTTGGACAAAAACTGCTCCGGTGTTGATTGAGTTCTCTAAAACCCTGGTCATGGTTTCCTCTCCCCAAACCCGATTATTGTAATTATAAAGAGTATAGCCCCCTATTTTGACATAACCTTCATCAACGTATTTGGTGGTCGGCGTTATTAATTCTTCATTTAAGCCAGCGGCCATAGTTATTGATTTAAAAACCGAGCCAGGCTCAAAAAAATCTCTGGTTGCTTTATTTCTAAAAATCTCTAAACTACCGCTTTTCGCACATTCTTGATATTGATTGGGATTAAAGTTGGGAAAATGAGCTAAGGCAATGATTGCTCCGGAGTTGGGGTTCATCACAATAATCTGGCCTCCCTCAATTTCTAAGTTTTCTTTTGCCTTTTCTAACAATTTTTCAGCTCGGAATTGAATATTGTAATCTAAGGTCAAAATTAAATCTGGAGCCGAGTTGTCTCTTTTTCCCCTCAGAACTTCATCATAATATTCTTCCAATCCGTATTGACCAATTCCCTCAGCTCCTAAAAAGCCAATTAACTGAGATACCAGGGTTTCCTGGGGGTAATATCGGCCTCTTTCTTCGCTAAGATAAATCCCCGGTAAATTTAAATTCTTTAAGGCTTGAGTTTCTTCCTCACTTAACCGGTTTTTGATTGGCGAGTATAAGGTTTCTTTTTCCAGGGCTTCCAAAACAAAATTTTTATTTAAACTAAGAATTTCGCTTAAAATTTGGCTGGTTTCTTCAGGATTTTTTACTTTGGAAGGTGTCGCAAAAACCAAGGAAAAATCTTTATTAACCGCCAGGGGTTCTCCATTTTTTAGAAAAATCTCTCCCCTTTCCAGCTGAGTTTTCTCTGGCAGATTGAGGAAGCCCTGAGCCAGGGCTTTGTAAAAATCAGCCTGAAGGATTTGGATATAAATCAAACGGCCGATGAGAACCGCTGAAAATAGAATAAAGAAAGTGAAAATTAGATTAATTCGCCAATTTTTCATTTTGCGACAACCGAGCTTTCTAAAATCTGGATGTATTTTACCTGGTTTGCTTTTTCAAAATTTTGATTCTGAAAATAGTTTTCAATATTAGCCAGGGAATTGGCTTTGGAAAAATTGATTTCCAGGATTTCCTTTTCTTTTTTAATTTCAGTCAATTTCCTTTCTTGATTTTTCAAAAGATAATTCTCGCCGGTCAGAGAACTAACCTGAAAAATATAAAGAACCAAAAGGGAGATTACTGAAACAAATAACAAAATCCAAAAAATCTTTAAACTCAATTTCCACTTTAAAGATAAACTATGTCTAAGAATAAATGGTGGATTGAGAATTAAAATCTGGTTCACCCCGTTAGAAATCTTCATAATTTTTATATTAGACTGACCCCATTAGAAATCTTAATTAACACGAAATTTCTAACGGGGTTCATAATTTTATGGCTGCCCTTAATTTGGCCGACCGAGACCGGGGGTTTATTTTAATTTCCTCGCTGCTTGCTCCAACTGGTTTTTTAGTTAAAATTTTCAAATCTATTGAAGCCCGACTTCGATAGAAATTCTTAACTATCCTGTCTTCTAAAGAGTGGAATGAAATTACCACCAGCCTTCCTCCCGACTCAAGAATTTCTAAAGCCTGAGGTAAAACTTTTTTCAGATTTTCTAATTCATCATTAACAGCAATTCTCAAGGCCTGAAAAGTTCTGGTGGCAAAGTGAATTCTGCCAAATCGATACTTAGGAGAAATGGCCCGTCTAATAACTTCTACTAACTGAAGGGTGCTCTTAATTGGTTTTACTTTCCTGGCCTTAATAATTTCTTTGGCAATTCTTCTGGCAAACTTTTCTTCCCCATATTCTTTTAAAATTTTTCCAATTTTTTCTTCCGGCCACTGGTTTATTATTTTCTCAGCGGTTAAAGAATTCTGAAAATTATATCTCATATCTAAGGGTTCATTTCTTAAAAAGCTGAATCCCCTTTTACTCTCCTCCAAATGCCAACTGGAAAGACCGAGATCGAACAATATTCCGGAAACCTTCTTAAAATTTTCTCTCTCTACAATTTCTTTCAAATTGCTATAGGAATCATTCACCAAAATTCCCCGCTTTCCAAGGTGGAACCTTGGAAGCTTTTGATATAATTCGGGGTCTAATTCAATTCCCAGAATTTTCCCATTGGGACTGGTTTTCTCTAAAATTGCCAGAGTGTGACCGGCTTCACCGCAGGTTGCATCAATAAAATTCTCATTCGGTTTTGGATTAAGATATTGAAGAACTTCCTTTTGTAAAACCGGAATGTGCATTACTTTGGTTTCGGTTAAAATCCTAACTGCTGTAATCGGCTAGCCATGTCGCCTATTTCTTTTTCTGTCTTTTCTTTGTATTCTCTCCATCTTCTCTCATCCCAAACCTCAATTCGGTTGGATAGCCCTAAAATGGCGACATTTTTTTTCAAAAAAGCATAATTCTTTAAATAATCCGGAATCAAAATTCTTCCCAATTTGTCAAGTCCTGCATCAACTGCTCCGGATAACATTATTCTGGCCAGACCTCGGGCATCTACCTGACCCGAGGGTAGGTTTTCTAATTTTTGGGTTAATTTCTGCCACTCTTTTAAGGGATAAATTACCAAACAATTCTCTAAACCAGTAGTAATCACTGTCTTTTTTCCTAAAGCTCCTCTCATTTTAGCTGGAATGGCAATTCGTTTTTTTGGGTCAATGGTATAAATATATTCTCCTATTAGCATGGTTTTCCACAGAAATGGCTATTTCTCCACATAGTTATCCACAATCCCCCACCTATATTCACTTTATCTCATTTCTTAACCACTCGTCAACTCAAAATAAAATACCTTAAAAATAAGATAAAAACCAAATTTTATTCACAGAAAATCCACAACCCCCCATTTTATAGTCAACGATAAAGGCGAGGATGTATCCCCGCCTTAGAAAGAGTCCATCAACGATCAGCGATGGATCCCAAAATATGAGGAAGAAATTATTGGTTTTTTTATTTTTGGCAGTAGGATTTCAGCTGCCACTCTGCAGGCCCAAACGAAAAGACGGTGTGGTACATCGCATTTCGCGGATCTGTGAGGATGCACTTCAGAATTCCACTTGTTCGTGAATCTTATTTTATCTTTTCCTATTTTTTCAAACCGGATATTTATATTTCCGGCTTGAATCACAACGTACGACTCATCATCTGAAATAAATTTCCCAGTCACTTCTGGTATTTTTTCTAACATTATCCTCTCCTCCTTTCTATAAGCTCACCAATTATAAATAGAATGAAAGCCCCTACTATGACAAAAGTAGACAGGGTAAAAAGTCCTATATCTCTTACCCCTTTCATTCCAAAATCAGACTCAACAATCGCCTGCCCTATCCCTAATAAAGCAGCAATAAAAGCGATGTAGATCAAAACCTTACCCATACTCTCTTCCCTCCTTAATTTTTCTAATTTCTAAAGAACTATTCAGGAACAACGTTCCCTTTACTATAATAGCATATTATTATGATTTTGGCAATAACAAAGAAGTTTCGGGAATAAATCGAAACTCCTCATTTTTATACACAGAAAATCTACAGTAGGCCGACTTCCTGGCAAATCCCCTCAATTGCCTCCCGTTTCTGGGTCTGCCCAATTGGCAGTACTGCTCGAAGCAGTTCTCTTACTGGCAGATTATAGACCCTCTCCCAGACAAAATCAGTGAAGCGCTGATAGTGAGTTTGATGCTCTGGGATAACCTCACCACTCTTCCCATCATACTCAATTATCGGCATCTTCGCCGCCTCTTCCATGAAGGAACGGAGCATTGCCGATTCTTGAGGAGTGATGGGAATTTCGTCAAATTTCTTGACCGAAGTACAACGAGCTCGGCTGAAGTCAAAACCCACTTTGTCGCAAAAGGCCCGGATGAAAAATTCGTAACTGGTCGAAACCATCCAGAGATTATATTTGCCACATGGTATTCTCGGCGCCACTTTTCCAAGTTTTCTTGCCTTAATTCTGGCTTGAACTTTTTGGAGGAAAAAGTTTCAATAGGTAAACCTACATCGTGATAGGCGAAATCCAAAAAATTATGAGTTGCTCGGCTTTCTTCTTTCTCCCGATTAGAAAAGACAAATTTAATTCTAGCCTTAATTTCCCCCTCTCTTATCGCTTTCTGAACGACTCTCAAAAGCTCTATTGCTGCCTGATCCCTGCCACTAGAAAACCAACCAATCTCCATTTTCTCACCTCCTTTTAGTTTTTGGGGCTCTGAGTTCTCAGAGCCCCATTTTCATTTGAAAGCCGTGCTTAAGAGCTTTCTGGCCAATGTCGGTTCGGTGATGCTCACCATCCCAACTAATCTTAGCCACTGCTTGATAAACCCGGCTTTTCGCTTCAAGAATATCCTTGCCTTTGGCAGTTACTCCCAGAACCCGACCGCCAGCAGTCTTCCAGATGCCGTTTTCTTTTTTGGTACCAGCATGGAAAACTACTACATCTTTTACCTTACTAACTTCTTCTAGGCCTTTTATTTTAAACCCAGTCTGATAGAAGCCCGGATAACCTCCCGAAGCCATGACTACGCAAATTGCTGCCCCTTTTGACCACTTAATCCCCTCTTCGGGCAATCTTCCCTCAGCAATACCTAAAAGAAATGGCACCATATCACTTTCTATTAAAGGAACAATTGGCTGAAGTTCCGGATCACCAAACCGGCAGTTAAACTCCAGGACTTTTGACCCTTGGGGAGTAATTATCAACCCAGTGTAGAGACATCCTTTGTAAAGTCTACCTTCAGCTCTCATTCCAGCTAAGGTAGGTTCAATAATTTCCTTAAAAAAATCAAGGATTGATTTTTAATTTAAATTCTTCTGGCTCAATTTCTACTCTATTTCCTCTTTTGAGTTCGCCAGATAGCAGGGCTGAAGCTAAAGCATTTTCCACTTTATCCTGAATTACCCGGCGCATTTGTCTGGCGCCGAAGGTTGGGTCATAACCCAGCTCGGTTATTTTTGCTTTCAGGGCCGGAGTAATGATAAAATCAATATCTTTTTGGGCTAAGTTTTTCTTTAGTTTTTGAAGTAGAAGTTCAGCAATATCTAAAAGATTTTCTTTAGATAAAGGTTTAAAAACTACCACCGCGTCAAAACGGTTGATAAATTCTGGCCGGAAAATTCCTTTTTCAAAGAGATAATCTAAAAGTTTTTCTTTAACCCCTGACCATTCAATTTTTTGCTCGATAGCTTCTAAAATTATTTGATAACCGGCATTGGAGGTGGCAATAATTATCGTATTTTTGAAATCAACTTTTCTGCCTAGGCCATCGGTCAGATGGCCTTCATCCAAAACTTGCAAAAATAAATTCAAGATATTGGGATGGGCTTTCTCAATCTCATCTAACAAAATCAAAGAAAAAGGATTCTCTCTAACTGGAGTGGTCAAAAGTCCCTCTTGTCCGGGAGCGCCTAATAATCTCGGAATATCTTCAATTGCCTGAAATTCTGACATATCTAATCTTATCATTCTCTCTTCTGAGCCAAAATAAATTTCAGCCAGGGCTTTTGAGGTCTCTGTCTTTCCGACGCCGGTTGGTCCTAAAAATAAAAAACTGCCCATCGGTCTCTTTGCTACAGTTATTTCTGCTCTGGCTCGTCTTAAAGCAGCCGAGACCTCTTTGACCGCCTCTTCCTGATTAATAATTCTCTGATGAATTAAATTTTCTAAATTAAGCAAAATCTCCCTTTCTTTAATTTCAATTTCGCCAACCGGAATCTGGGTTTTTTCTGAGACAACTTTGGCCACATGTTCTGGCAAAACAACCTTCTCTTTACTTTGAGAAACATGAATTATTACTTCATCCAGCAAATCCATTGCCTTTTCCGGGAAAGGAATGGCCGGGATATATTTTGAACAATAATTAATAATCTCCCGGAGGGTCGGATAAGAAACCAATCTTTTATATTTTGCCTCCAATCTTAAAGCCAGGTCTTCCAACAGCTGCAAGGTTTCTCTTTCTGAAATTTCCACCACCTCAACTTTTTCAAAAAGAGCTAAGATTGAAGGATTTTGTTCAATATATCGGTGAAGTCCGTCAAAAGTGGTAATACCGACAATCTGAAACTGGGGTAAATGTAAATAAGAACCCAAAACTCCGGAAATATCAATTACTCCGGGTCGAGCTATCCCGCCAACAAAATTCTGAAGTTCGTCAATAACTAAAATAATGTTTCCGGCCGAAATTGTCTCCCTAAATATCGTGTCCAGAATACCCTCGGTTTCTTCTGTTGTCTCAGTTTGAGCCAATAGAGAAGGTAAATCTAATTGAACTACTCTTTTATAATTTACCTCGGGTAAACTTTCGCCCAAAACCGATTTTTCAGCCAGGGCATAAATCATACTCTTTCTGCCGCTTCCTGATTCACCAACTATTAAAGCATTATTAATTTCTCTTCTGGCTAATATTCTTTCCATTGCCTCAATTTCTTTTTGATGACCAATTATTTCCGGAAAATCCTGTTTTCTAACCACTTCTGAAAGGTCAATTGAAAATTTGTCCAGAGTGATGGTGTAACCGGCTGTCCACTCTTTGGCCAAGGTCCCTCTTTTAATTAAATTTTTCCATTCCCAGAATCTCTTTCTTTCTTCAATTTTTTCTTCCAAATCCTCCAGCCACCAGGTTAAATTCTCAATGTCCTCAACTTTCAAATTTGAATCAATCAAGATTTTCTTAAAAATTAAGTCATGTTTAGCCAAGGCAGTTAAGATATCCCCTATTTCAATTCGTTGATGACCCTTTTTCTGAGCAATTTTTAAAGACTCAAAAATAGAATTTTGGAAATCATTGGAATAGGCTGAAATAAACTTCTCTGGTTTTAACATCTTGAAGTGAGCCTCTAATACTTTTTTAATTTCTCTTAAGCTTAAAATGGCCCGAGAGAAGATAAAATCTAATTCTGGATTATCAGAAATCAGATAATAAAACAAAATGGAGGAATTAATCTCAGATAATTTTTTTGTCTGAGCAAATTTTATCGATTTGGCCACTGCCTTAGCCACTTCAAAACTCAAAAACTCAGCTAAGTTATATTTCTCTGGATTAGTTAAGGTTTCTTCAATTTTTATTTTTAAGGAAGGTTTTTTTAATTTTAAATCTAAAAAATTTATTCTAAGCCATTTGCCAATTGCCAAAACCAAAAAAATTATTGAAAGACCAAGGGAAAGTTTCTGGGTTTTAAAAATAAAGGCTTCAGTTAAAAATCCATAAAGAAAAAAAATAAAAGTAAAAATAAATAAAATCAAAAATAATTTCTTCAAGGGTGAAGCTAGTCTAAAAGCCGGATGCCTTTCCCATCTTACCGCCTGAAAAATTGCCGCCTTTTTTAAATCAAAATAGAATATCATTTTTTAATCGTTTTAGCAATTTTTTGAAGCCTGAATAATATTTTTATTTTTTCTTCAAAAGGCAATCTGGCCATCTCTTTGTGAAATCTCTCTTTTTCTTTAAATAACTCCTTTTGGCTCAAAATCTTTTTTTTGTTAAAAACAATTTTTCTCATGGCTTTAAAACTTTAAGTTTTCCTTTTAAGCTATAATTTTCCAAAATCTTTTTTAACTTCCTTTTATCAATTTTGGTTTGTTCCAATAACATATTTACCTTTTCCTTATCTTTTCTCCTTCCCGATTTTAAAAATAAGGCGATGAGATATTCAGCTCTGATTACTTTAGTTTTGACCCCTCGGTATTTTATTTCTTTAGCAGTTTTTATTGCTTCTGCTTCTAATCCATTTGCCGGGATAAATTGAACTGGGATTCCCTCAATTATGATATGTTCTCTCTGCCGAGGATATTTTTTGAGATAATCGTAGATTGGAGAAAGCAAAATCAAATCTCCTTTTTTAAATCTCGGAGAAACCAGGATAAATACATCTAAATCGTAAGTTAAAATAGGTTCAATATAAAAAAGGGCTCCAATCCCACCTCCGATGGCATAATCTTCAATTAGTTTTTTTTCTTTTAATTGATTTATTACTTGAAGGGTTTTTTTCATGTTGATTTTAAAAAATAATCTTAAAGCCAAAAACTAGTCCAGTGATTAAAAGGATTGGTAAAACTATCCAACCAAAGAATAATATTGCTCCGGCAAAAATTATAAAAACTTCTGCCAAGACGCCAATAATTATCAGAAAAATCCTTAAAACGGCTCCTAAAATTCGGGAAATTAAATTGGAAATAAAAACCTCAAAATACTTTCCAACATCAAATCCCCTGGGATAAGCCCAGGTATATCTGCGCCAGGGAGAAAAAAAAGTTCTCAAAAGCAAAGGAAGAGAAAAATAATTTAAACCAAACTTGAGAAAATTTTTCCAACCTAACAAAATATTCTTTGGCACCTCCCAAAACTGCCAAATAAGATATTGGAAAAAAATATTTTGCGCCATTAATTATTTTTTGATTAGCTTTATGCCGAGGCTGGAGATTTGGGCTCCGCCAAAAATTAAAATACCTGCTAAGATTGACCAGACAATTAGATTAAGCATCTTTGGCAAAGTCTCAGCTGGCAGAATCCCTTTCAATTGCTCGCTAATCATTTTTTCCATCTCGGCTTGGATATCCTGAATGCCGGTTATCTCTCCGGTTAGCGGCCCTGCCTCTTCCTCTGGCAATGCAAAAATCTCTGGCGGAGCTGCCTTTCCAGTAAAAATATTATAAGAAGAGTAGAGAGTCCCCAAAATTATTACTACCCCAGCTATTAATAAAACCCAGCCAAAAATTTTTGTCGCCATTATTATTTATTTTAACATTTTTTCTAATTCTTCCAATGTATCTTCCGGAATAATTGGTCTTGCTCCTTCCGGAGTCCTGCCAGGATACCTCCAGGCACTAATAATTTTAATTCCTTTGGGTTTTTTCAATACTACATACATTGTCCAGGCCTCGGTCGGATGTTTCTTGGTTCCGGTAATTTGCATGGCAGCAATTGTGCCTTCGGCTATCCCCTCTTCTTTTCTGTCCGGTTTTCTTAAAATCCGCAGTACCCTTTTCTCTGAAAATCGATACTGCCGCATTTTCATTTGCGAATGCTTTGTCCAAAAAATTTTTTCGCTATTTTTTGGCAATTTCAAAAACATCTTATTTTATCTCTTCTATTGCCTGGCTTTTTGAAATTCTTGGCGGCGGTGAAGGTTTTTTAGCTGGATAGCCAACTGGTACAATGACAATTGGTCTTAAATTATTTGGCAAATCTAAAATTCTGGCTACCTCCTTTTCATCAAAAGCACCAACCCAGCAGGTTCCCAGATTATTTTCTTCTGCCACCAGCATCATGTTTTGAATTGAGGCCGAGACATCGCAAATTGAATAAAGATTTTTTCCTCGCTCTCCGTATCTCCAGGCAATTTTATCATCAGTACAGCCAACCACCACCAGAGGAGCATTAGTAATAAAGTCCTGGCCTAAAGCTGCCTCAGCCAAATCTTTTTTAATTTTTTCATTAAAGACAAAATAAAATTTCCTTGACTGAAGGTTGCCGGCCGAAGGCGCCCAAATCAAGGCCTCAATCAATTTATCAACAATTCCCTCAGGAATGGCCTTTTTCTGAAATTCCCTAACACTCCGCCGAGTTTTAACCGCTTCAAATACCTCCATATTTCTATTCTACCAAAAAATCGCCTCCCTGGTGACAATAATTAAAGAATAAAAGCAGAATTAACGAAGATAGTTATTAAGCCAATTTAAATATTTTTTGCTCACCCGGCCAATGGGAATCTCTAAAATACAAGGAGTGGTATAACTATGATGATCTTGAATAAATTTTTCAATCTTTTTAAAATTCTCCTTCCTGGTTTTGATAATTACGGCAAATTCTTTGTCTTTAACAATTTTCTTCTGCCAATGATATATCGATTCAATTGGAAAAATATTAACACAAGCAGCTAATTTATTTTTCACCAACCCCTTCCCTATTTCTTTCGCCTCTTTTTTATTTGGAAAAGTTGAATAAACAAAAATCATTTTAGACAATTAACTATTGTCTTAACCAATCTTTTATCAAATGGGCTGGGAATAATATAATTCGGCCGCGGTTTTTTAATCAAAGAGGTTATTGATTTAGCAATTTTGAATTCGAGAGCTAAATTCATTTTTCGACCAGAATCCAAAAGACCCCTCAAGATACCGGGGAAAACAATTAAATTATTAATTTGATTTGGAAAATCAGACCTACCGGTGGCAAGAATATAATTTTGGGTCACCTTTTTTATTTTTTTCGGAAAAATTTCTGGAACGGGATTGGAAAGGGCAAAGATGATTGGATTTTTTTGCATCAGTTTAATGTCTGAACTATTTAAAAGATTACCACAGCCGGTGACCCCAATAAAAACATCGCTCCCTTCAATTGCTTCTTTTTGGCTACCCTTTAAGTTTTCCCTATTGGTCAACTTGGCAATCTCTTTTAAATATTTATTATCCCCTTTTCTGCCTCTAAATATTATTCCTTTGGCATCATAAACAAGCAAATTTTTGAGGCCGGCGTAATTTAAAATCTTGAATATTCCATAGCCAGCCGTTCCTGCTCCAGCCAGACAAATTCTTACTTCTTTTAGTTTCTTCCCGACAACTCTTAAAGCGTTAAAAAGGGCGGCTAAAACAACTATGGCTACTCCTTCTTCGTCATCGTGAAACAAAATTAAATCTTTTTTCCTCAGCTCTTCCATAATCTCTAAACTTTTTGGCGACTTGATGTCTTCGATATTAAAAGCGGCGAAGTTCGGCGACAAAATCTCAATTGTTCTGATTATCTCTTTTTTTGACTTTGTTCTTAAAGCAATTGGATAAGCGTCAATCCCGGCTAAAGCTTTAGAAAACAGGGCTTTCCCCTCGATCACCGGCAAGGCAGCTTCAGGAATGGTATTCCCAACCCCTAAAGTTCTGGAGCCGTCAGTAATAATCGCTACATTATTTCCTCTGGATGTATATTCAAAAGACTTTGCTGGATTTCTTGAAATTTCTTTTGCTACCTCGGCCACTCCCGGAGTATAAACTAAATGAAGGTTTCTTTTTGAAACCCTTATCTTTGGTCTTATTTCAATTTTTCCTTTTAATTTTTTATGAAGATTTAAAGCTTTATTCATCGTACTGCCATTTTCTTATTCTACCAAAAAATCGCTCGGTTGACACGTTGTGTTGACTTGCCCCGAGATCACTCCTGACACTATTGTCTTGACGATTCTACCCGATGAAAGCGATACTTACGAAGTTCACACTTTTGAGGAGCTGCTAAAAATTGTCTGCTCGGCGGCTTTCATTTTATTTTACCCCGTTAGAAGCCTTTGGTGAAAAATTTTTTCCAAATAAAAAATTTTTCACAAACTTAGGGGTAAAATAATATGGCAATACCATGTTTTTTTCTTCAAAATTAAGACTGTCATGTGGGCAGGCTTCTAACGGGGTTCAAAAATTTCGCCGTGGCCCGGGTAAACTATTGTTCCAGGTTTTATTATTTTTTTTAATTTCTCTAAAGATTTCTCCAAATCTTTCTCTGAGCCGCCGGGAAGGTCGGTTCGGCCTTTTCCGTCTTTAAATAAAGTATCACCGGTAAAAATAAAGCCCTTGCCCAATAAACAAATGCTGTCTTTAGTATGGCCTGGCGTCTGAATAACTTTTAAAACACTATTCCCTATCCTAATTTCATCTCCATTTTTTAAATCAATTAAAATTTCTGCTCCGGTCACCTGTCTAATTTTTTCATTGGCTGAAATGTGGTCGGGATGATTATGGGTGTTAATAATATATTTTAGTTTTGCTCCTGTCACCTCGATTTCTTTCAAAATCTTTCCTCCTTCTCCGCCGGGGTCAATAATTAAAAGTTCACCCGCTGAAATCACCAAATAACAATTCGTTAAAAGTGGCCCCACCACTAAAAGTTTAATTTTCACCCCGTTAGAAGCCTGCCCTATACAATACAGAGTTGTTTTTAGACAGACCCTTGTTATTGGTTATACCCCGTTATTACCACTGGCGAGGACTTCTAACGGGGTTCATTTTTATTTTTTACCCCGTTAGAAATTTAAGAGCAAATTCTCTTTATTTTTCTTTAAAAGCCGGCGACACACTCGTTAAATAAAATAACCTGGTTGTTGTACTGGTTAATCAAGTCCTCGGTTCGGGCAAGAAGCTCATTGTATTGGGAAACTAAGTCATTATATTGCTCAACTTTTTGGTTATAGATTGGCCCCCATTTTGGCCTCAGCCTCCTTATCTCTAATTGAAGTTCCCTTAAAGTAATTTCCAGTTCTTTAAGCTGGGCTTGATTTGTCTCAATTTTTGCTGAAATCGCTTCTAATGGCTGAGGACAGGCAGCTAAGGGTAGCCCAAAATGCTGGATAGCCAACCAGGTAATCTTTCCTTCAAATTCTCCTCTTAAAACCGCGGCGCCAATTTCCTGATACTGCAGACTCAAGATATTTTGCCGATGGCCAGGGCTATCCATCCATCCCTGAACCAAAATCTCATCATCTTGAAAATTACCCAGGGCCAAATTTTCACCAATAGCAATAAATTCATAACCGACTATCTTTACCAGGTCTGCCACTCCTTCTCCTGAAGGAGAAAGGTGACTAAAATACTGTTTGGCCAGCATGTCTTGGGCTTTTATGGCAGCCGAGGCATTAAGTTCCGGACTCTCTTTAAGAGAAGACAGGCCGTATTTTTCTCTTTGAAGGTTGGTCCATTTAATTACCCCGGCCTGAGTTAAAAATGGCTCTGGCGCTTCTTCTATGGCCCTTAAAGGAGGAGGGGTGGCAATTTGTTTTTCAACTTCTTTGATTAAAGCAACCCTTTCTTCAATTAATTGCTGCGGTAATCTCAAAGTTAATTTTAAATAAAAATCTAATATCTCCGACCAGAAAAAAATTCCTCCGAAAATTATTATTAAAATTAAAAATAATATTAATTTTTTCATATTTTTTCCTACAAAAGTTGGCTGGTAAGAAAAATTTCAATGGCAGAGGCGATTGCCAAAAGAGGCAAGATGACTTTCAAGAAGAAACCTAAAGCAATGTTCAATTCTGCTTTAATACTACCTTGTTTCTTAAAAATTCTGTCAAAAGAAACCTTGCCAAGTTTAAAACCCACTGCGCAAGCTAAAATTATTACCGGAATTTCAATAATTCCGTGAGGAAAAGTAAGAACAAAAACGGTTGGCCAATCAGCCGCGGCCTGGGCAAAATAAACTACCAGGCCCAAAACCAGGCCATTGGAAAGCAAAACTAAAAAAGGGGAAATGCCAAAGATTATTCCCAGAACTATAACCAAAAAAGCCGTAAGGCTGTTATTTAAAAAAACAACTAAAAACTGACTGAAAGGTGGCATTTCTACTATGGGCCCAAACATTTCCTGAAGCTGCTCTAAAACGACTTTCATTTCCGAGGGTGAGCTTTGGCCGGAAAAATAACCTTTGAGTGCGGCAAAAACAAAAACCAAAAAGGCGGCTAAAATAAATTTCCAAAGAGAAAAAATATATTCTTTTAAAAACATTTTACCCCGTTAGAAGTCTGTTTTTATATAACTGACAGCTAATTTCAGACAGGCTTTTGTTTATTGGTTATACCCCGTTGTTCCAGAGCAGAAAAAATTTTTCAAATTTTTTCTGCCGAGGACTTCTAACGGGGTTTACCATTCATATTTTACCAAAAAATCGCCTCCCGCCGATAGGCGGATTGGCGACTTGTTAAGGGTTAGATTCTTTGCTTTTTTTACTAACTGTTTTATGATAAAATAAAAATGTCGTATGAACTGTCCAAAATGCAAAACTAAAAAATTATCGGAAAAAGTGAGAATTGGCGACGTAGTTACTGACCGCTGTCCTTCTTGCGCCGGGCTCTGGTTTGAACGGGATGAACTGCGCCTTGCCAAAGATAAAAAAGTTAAAGAGGCAAGATGGCTGGATATTGAATTAAAAGATAAAAGTTTAAGTTGGATTGAATTTGACCTCTGGAAAGATGAGTCAAAGTTCAAGGCTGAAAAAGACGTCAAGCTCTGCCCGCACTGTGAAACATCTCTTTATGAAATAAACTACGGTGATTCCGGAGTTGAAATTGATGTCTGCGGGGTTTGCCAGGGAATCTGGCTGGACCGAGGTGAATTCAAGAAAATCATCAAATACCTGGAAAACAAAGCGGATTACGAAGTATTAAATAATTATGTGAAAATTTTAATCTCAGAGACTAAAGAAATTTTTATTGGGCCAGAAAGTATACAATCTGAAATAGCCGACCTTTTGATGCTGATCAAGCTTTTGAAATATAAGCTAGTTGCTCAGTATCCCGTACTTGCCAAAATAATTTTAAATCTGCCCTTAACCAAATAACGAACAGTAAAAAAACAGAGGACCAATGCCTCTGTTTTTAATTTTAAGATGTTTTTTACAGCGAGATTGTTATTTCCGCCTCTTTTCTCAAATTTTGAATAATTTCTTTTTTCATTTTCGGCCTAAATTTTGATTATTTCTTAAAACCGATTTTTTCTTCTGATGCAGTTTCTTTTTTCTCAGGTAATTGTGTCTCAAGTGGACCAAATTTTTTCTCGTATTCATCGAGACACTTACCTAAAAGTAAATGAATCCGCTTTGCATGCTTGGGCGATGCACAAAACTGGCGCGCTTGATTCCCTGAAACCATTAGAAAATCAAAAACTTCTTCAGTAAAACGTATGTTTACATTCGAAAGTGCGTATAAAATTGGGTCGAGATTTATTTTTATTTGTTTTTGTTCTTCCTCCATAATTTTATTTTTTACCCTGTACCAAGTTTACTCTATTGTGGGGTTCGACTTTTTGTTTAGCTTCTTCTAATAATTCTTTTGCCAATCCTAAAACCATTCTCCGCCAACAATCCCTTTTCCTTGTTCTTTTGCTCTCAAGAAAGCCTCTTTGTTGGGTTTCTTCCTTTCTCTTCCACCTTCTTCAGCAACTGACATATTGGGCAGTCATCAAAAAACCAATAATCCGGATCATCCCGGGCATTCAGGGGTGGCGCAGTAATCCACTTTTCAATCTTTTCAGCAAGAAAAAATTGCTCCCACTGGACCCAGCCATGAATCCAGCCAGATGGGTCACCTTCAAGAATTTTCTCCAATTTTTTAATTGGCGCCCCATTTTCAATTTCTTTAGATAAACGAGTTTGGAGCTTTGGAATATTAATCATTTCTTTATTAAATTCCCCAAAACACTCTTGCAATTCCTTTTCGCTTACCTTGAGTAAGGAGATAAATCGTTGAGGTTTTCTCTTTACTGCCGCCAACTTTCGGTGATTAGCCCGAGAAATACGAATCAATTTTCCAGTTTCTATCTCCAGAAAATAAAAATACTTTTTACTGGTATCTTTTATGGCCTGACACAGACCCTGATGCATCCTTTCAGTTATTTTTACCCCATTGGATAAAATATACATATTTTTGATCTAACGAGTGTTTACAAATTTTTCCGATTCGGCCTAAATTCCTGCCCCGTAGTGAGCCGCCGCAGGCGGCTCTACTACCAGGGTTGGTTATTTTAATTTTTCAATTATTCCTTCACGCACTATTGGGACCACATTATAATAGTTCAACTGCGTAGACCACTCGACATCGCCTTTTCTTTTTGTTTGAACAAGATATTTCCCACTGAAACTTTCCAGCAATAATTTCTCTAATTTATTTTTTGATGAGTTGAAAGCTAATTCACAAACTTCGGCTTCCGGAGTCTTCGGGAGATTTATATAAGAAATAATTGCTCCGGCTCCTAAATAATCCTCCACAGCAAAAACTTTTTGAAACCCCTTCTTGTCTTTAAAATATTCTATTCGTTCCCCTAGTTCTATTCCTCTTTTTTCACCAGCTGCAATAATAGTAACATTACGGTTTGTCTTTTTTGAGATTTTTGTTACCTGTTTCCCAACGGCTTTTGCATTAAGCAAACAGCCAATATAAGCGATGTCTTTCCCCTTAATCAATTCTGCACATCTCGCCCCATTGGGTGAGTACAAAACGACCTTTTTATTATCCGAGGTTTTTAAAAAACTTTGCGGTGAAAGCGAGTATTTTGCTATTTCTGACCTTCCCGACATTTCTGCACCAATTGATTTAGCAAACTCTTTACCTTTTTCCTCATTGGAAACCGGATAAATAGTAAAACCATTAGCAATGGCAGTTGTAACTGCCGAACTAAAACGCAAAGTATCAACAATAACAATGATATTTTTTTCTTTAAGCGCGAATTGAAGACCCTCAATATTCCAATCTAATTTAACTTTTGTCATATATTTATCAACTTCGGCCTAAATTTTGGTTATTCTTTAAAACTGGATTACATATAAGCCCTTTTTCTCAATTTCTTTCTTTTGGCCAAAATCATTGAGCTTAAATTTCAAAAGATATTTCACTTTCTTTTTTATCTTTCTGCCAGTATATTCTTTTTTCTTGGGATCCCATTCTTTTAAAACTAAAACGTCGCCCTTTTTAAGATTAAAATCAGCCAATCTTAATTCAAATTTCTTTTTACCCGTTTTTACCTGTTCAAAATATTTCGGCCAAATTTTCTTTTTAATAACCGCCATAATTTTATAGTTTCTTCATTTTTGTTTTTAACTCTTGGTAAATTGACTCATCAGAAATTTTTGAAGCAACTATTTTAAAAAATACTCGCCACATTTCATAAACTTCTTTTTTGGTTAATTTGCTTTTGATGTATTTGTAATAATCGGCATTATCAATATGGTCAGCAACTGAAACTATAATGGCATCTCTACCGGCTTTTACTATTCTTTTATAAGTATCTAAATATCTTTCTTTATTATCAGCAATATTTGGGTCGTAAGACACCGCCTCAACAATCTTGGCAACTTTTTTGCCAAATCTCTTTTCTATTTCTTTTATCGAAACTCCAGCATCTTCTTCAACATCGTGCAAAATAGCGCCAATGACAATATCTTTAACATATCCCCTTTTTAATAAATCAAAACCTATTCTCAAAGAATGCATTACTACCGGTTTTGGGTTAGCAATTTTCTGATCTCCCTCTCTATTTAAACAACAATCTATTAAAAACCTGATTGCTCTCTGTATTTGAAATTGTTCCTTTTTAACTTGATTTAAAGATTTCATTTTCAGTGCTTCATTTTAAATTCAAGTTCTATTTCATCTCGAATTGGAATTCCACAATTTCCGATTTCAGGAATTTCTGGTTTTAATTTTATTGAAAAAGACATAGCGTTTGGATACACGGTTTTGATAATAGAATTTAAAGTTATTATCTCAACATCTTTCTTCCCAATTTTATAAGTTATCAACCCAAGATATTTTTTATTTTTAATCGCCACAAAACCAGAAAGCTGATGAGGATAATAAATCTTCCTTATTCTACCTTCAAGGTAGGATTTAGAAAATTCCTATTTTGAATGTTTTGTTTTAATAATTCTAAACCTTTTTCGCGAGTAATCATTTAATTGTTTTTCTTAAATCATTAATTATTTTTCGATGGTCAAAGCCAATTTTCTTTGGAAGCTTTTTCAAAGAAAAATATTTGAATTCTGAAGCCTCACGGTTGAGACTAATTTTACCTTTAATTTTTTGACAAAGATAAACTACCGCAACGGTATGATACCTGGGATCCCTTTTAGGGTCAGAATAAACCCCAATTAATTTTTTAATTTTTACCGTAATTCCCAATTCCTCTTTCATTTCTCTTTTTAGAGCTTCTTCTACCATCTCTCCATAATCGACATGACCACCAGGTATTACCCAATAACCAATAAATGGCGGAGTCTGACGCTTGACCAATAAAATCTTTCTATTTTTCAAAATTATTCCATCAGTAGTCAAAATCGGGCTTTTTAATTTGGTCATTATTTTATTTCCTTTATTGCTTGGTTTTTTGAAACTCTTGGCGGCGGCCAAGGCTTCTCAGCTGGATAACCCACTGGCACAATGACAATCGGCCTTAAATTTTTTGGCAAATTTAAAATTTTTATGACTTCCTTCTCATCAAAAGCGCCAATCCAAACTGTGCCCAAGCCCTCTTCCCTAGCCAGAAGCATCAGATTTTCAATAGAAACTGAGACATCACAGATTGAATAAAGATTTTTCCCTCTTTCTCCATATCTCCAGGCAATTTCGGAATCAGTGCAACCAACTACAACCAAAGGAGCCTGGGTAATAAAATCTTGAACAAAGGCTTTCTCAACCAGCTTCTTTTTTATTTTATCATCAAAAACAAAATAAAATTTCCTCGATTGCAAATTGCCTGATGAAGGAGCCCAAATCAAGGCCTCGATCAATTTTCCAATGATTTTCTCAGAAATTAGTTTTTTCTGAAATTTCCTGACACTCCGCCTAGTTTTAATCGCCTTGATCACTTCCATAGATTAGTGATTAAACGTCGATATTTCAAATAGGGACGGCTTTTCCAGGCCTGATAAAATTTTTCTTTCCAATCTTTTTTCCAAAAAGACATTTCTGGCAAAAATAAAAATCCATCTTTATAACCCAACCAGCGAGTTTTGAATTGAGAATGTAAAAAGGCCAGTTGAGCGCAGATTAAAGCTGACTTTTGATTTTCAGTTTGACAGGCAGCATTCATTGAAAAAGAGCCGGCTTTGCAAATTTTTTTAACTAAAGTTGGAAAAGTCTCAATTAAATTTATACCCAAAACAAATCCTTTCTTTTCTAATTTTTCTACTACCTCTTTTGCCGTCTCACACAATTTTGGCATCAGGGCTGGCGGCAGAGGATTTACTTTCCCTTTTCGAAAAATACTGGTTGATAAAAATTTTTCATAAAGCCGCATCTTCCCTTTCCCTCTTCCTTTGGTTAGGGGAGCATCAATGGCAATAACTTCTGTATCTTTCAAATAGGGATTGATTGTTTTTAAAACATCTCGGCCAAAAACATCTTTGCTCAAAACTATTTTTTTATTAGGAGCCCAGCCTTTGGCTGGGAGGGTGGAGGGTGGGTTGTAGTCTAAAACACAAATTCCAGTTGTCTTTTTCTCTCTCCAACCTAAATCAATTCCAATCCAAAATTTTCTCTCAACCTTTTTCACCTTTTAATTTTGATTTTAGTTTTTTATTTTTGATCCCGAATGAAATTTTCAACTGAGCGATCGTAAGTCTTTTCCGCTTCCTTTGAGAAAAAGCAGGCCGGAAGCTCTCCCTTCTGCCAATGATGCCTGATACAATCACAACAAATTCCCTTCCTCGGACAATTTGGCCAGGTACAAGGACAATCCCTTAAATTTTCTATTTTTTTACATTCTGCCATACATTTTTATTCTACCAAAAAATCGCCCCATTGACGACTTTCTGAAGCGAATTTCCTGGCTGGACGATTTCAGTCAGAACCTATCTAATTGAAAAATAACTTAATTATCTAAAGAATTAATCCATTTCAAGAAAATATCTTTAATTTCTTTCAAGTGGGCCTCTTTAGAAAAAGTATGAGGAGCATCTTTGATTATGTGCAGTTCTTTTTTCTTGGGTAATTTATCGTACAAAATTTTCTGATGTTTTGGAGGACATGAATTGTCTTTCTCTCCAACAATCAATAAAACTGGCATCGTCAACTTATCAACCCTCTCTAAAATATCATACTTCAACCTATCTTCCATATGAGACCAGGGAAGTCTTTTAATAACATATGGCCTTGTAGTGCTTCTTTCAATTCGCCAACCAGTTTTCTTCCATTCTTCAATTTTTTCTTTACTATAGCAAGGGGCTTTTAAATTCAATTTACCAGAAATAACCGTTGAAATCGGAGCTAATGCTTTAACTTTATTCGGATAGCTTTCGGTGTAAAGAACTATGCAGAGACTTCCTAAACTATGACCAGCAAGACAAAACGGCTCTTGATACCAATTCTGCGATTTAGCCCAAGATATTACATCTTCTAAGTCTTCGTAATAATTAGTAGTTGTTGCATTCTCATATTTTCCATCGCTCTCTCCGAATGTGTTGGTAGTATCAAATCTAACAACTGTGTATCCTTTCTTTTTGAAAGCATTAGCTATAGTTTTAATGTGAGGTTGTTCCTTAAAACCACCAAGCCCGTGCATCATAAAAGCAAGACCCTTCTGATTTTTAGATTCCTCTATAACCACTGCCATCTTCTGACCTTTTCTGTTTTGTATAAATTGCTTCATACATTCTATTCTACCAAAAAATCGCCTCCTTGGCGATTTTTTACCATAATCAAATTGAGACAAAAAATCGGTCTTATTTTACGGCTAATAACTCTTTAAGCTCTTTTACCTCAACTTCTAACCTTTCTATCCTTCTTCGGTGATCAGCGAGAATCAATTTTTCAATTCTTTCTAAACGGGCTTCAACTTTATCAAATCGCTTATTTACCTCATCTCTTTTTGCCGTTTCTAAAAAACCTTTTTGGACCATTCTAGCTAAATCTTCAATTGTGATATTTTTCTTTTTCACCATTTTTATTATATCCAAATCCAAGAAGGAGTGTCAAATCTTAAGGTCTCTTAAAAATATTCTGGTTGTTACTGGGCCCATTCCCTTAAATTCTTGAAGTCTTTTGGCTAAATCTTTTTTGTTTTTTGAAACATTAATTAAATTTTTTAAACTGCCGTATTTTTCTTTTAATT
>Ga0210049_1000695_pt1 | contig 29544 bp, 24 predicted proteins | sample CryGeyCG2014_300_2_FD_183964 | JGI IMG/M metagenome (GOLD analysis project Ga0210049, IMG submission 183964) | Groundwater microbial communities from aquifer - Crystal Geyser CG06_land_8/20/14_3.00 (SPAdes) (version 2) | ecosystem: Environmental > Aquatic > Deep subsurface > Groundwater | place... | reverse complement strand
ATCTGGTGGAAACTAAAACCAAAGATATTAAAATTTCTTATGAACACATAGGATTCAAGTGGCTGCTCTACGAAGAGGCCCTAGAACAGTTAAATTTTAAAAACGCCAAAGAAATTCTTAAAAAAGCCAACGATTTCCTTTCAAAAAAAGGTTTATGAGATTGTAAGAAAAATTCCTAAAGGAAAAGTTTTAAGTTATAAAACAGTGGCGAAATTGGCTGGAAATCCCAGAGCCTGGCGGGCAGTCGGCAATATTTTAAATAAGAATAAAAATCCTGAAGTTTCTTGCCATCGAGTGATAAGATCGGACGGAAAAATCGGTGGGTATAATCAAGGAACACAAAAGAAGATTGCTTTGTTTAAAAAAGGAGGTCAAAGAGGATAAGCCCTCTTTTCTACCCCTCGCTGCGGCTTAGGTGTATAATAATAGATTCCTATGGCAAAATTGCATCAAGACCTACAAAATAAAGAATTCTGGTACAAGGACATTACTCTGGTTACCAATCGCCTTCCTGATTTTGAAAGAGATGAGGTTGATTTGACTGCCAATTTTACAAAAAAAATAGTTTTGAAAGCCCCTTTTGTTTCCGCTCCCATGGATACGGTTACCGAATCAAAGATGGCGGTTATGATGGCTTTGATGGGCGGGATAGGGGTAATTCATTATAATTTTCCAACCATCAATGAACAAATTGAAGAAGCAGAGAAAGTAAAAAGATTTGAGGCGGGATTTGTTTTTAATCCAGTCGTTCTATCTCCCCAGAACACTATTAAAGACGTTTATGATATCGCAGATAAATATGGTTTTTTCAGCACCCCAGTTACGGAAGGCGGAACTTTAAGCTCAAAATTAGTCGGAATTGTTACTCATCGAAATGTTAGGTACCGTCAAGATTTTGGAACAAAGTTAAAAGAGGTGATGACCCCGAGAGAAAAGCTGATAGTGGCAAAAAAATCAGAGACAGTGGACAAGAACAACCTGGACGCCGCCAACAAAATTTTAAGAAGCAATAATTTAGACACTTTAATAATTATTGACGAGGAAGACAAAGTGGCGGCCTTGGTTACCGATTCTGATATCAGAAAAAACGAACAGTTTCCTTTGGCGACAAAGAATGAAAATAAGCAGCTAAGAACATTTGTTGCGGTTGAAGGAAGGTTAAAGTTAGCTAAAGAAAGAATGCAAAAGGCGCATGAGGCGGGCATAGATGGAATCGTTATTGAGGCCAGCGTTGTTTTTAGAGAACAGCTTGAAATCGCCAAATACTGCAAAGAAAACTTTCCTGGTTTGGAAGTGGTAATAGGCAATGTTGGTTCAGCTGAAATGGTGAGAGAGATAATACAGGGAGGATTTGAATATTGTGATGCTATTAAAATTGGCATGGGGCCGGGAGCGGCTTGCATCACCCAGCAGGAGTTAGGCACGGGTAGGGCCCAGGCCTCGGCAATCTGGGATTGCAGCCAAGAGGCAAAGAGATTAGAACCGAAATATGGTTTTGTCCCGCTAATTGCCGATGGCGGGATAAAAATTATAGATGAAGTAGGGGAAAGCGCAAAAAAGCCGGGAGATATTAGTAAAGCCCTGGCCTTGGGCGCAAAAACTTGCATGATGGGAAGCTTATTAGCGGGTTTAGACGAATCGCCAGGGTCTCCAGAATTTGATTATGAGAAAAACAAAATGGTTAAGAAATATCGAGGCATGGGGTCTTTGGAGGCAATGGAGGGGACATCAGCCGTAAGATATGCCGTAGATAAAGTGAAAATAAAAATCCCCGAGGGAATTGTTACAAAAGTACCTTATCGCGGCTCAGGCTACGATTTTTTACCAAAACTGATCATCGGAGTTAAACAAAGTTTGCAAAAACAAGGATTTAAAAACATCAAAGAATTGCAAGAGGAAGCTGATATTAGACCTATTTAATTTAAATTTCAAAGTAGTATAATAAAAAAGGAGGGCTATTAAGACGGCTCTTTTCCATTTAAATATCAAAAATGTCAAAATACTGGACAAGGAGGTAAGAAATGTCTGCTGGAATCGGAATGAGCTTAAATGAGGGGTGTTTAGAAAGAATGAGGCGGGGGATAACGCCTCTCCAGCCTATCAGGGGCGATAAGTATAGCGGCATCGCTTTTTTAACCAGAAATGGAATTATAAACGAAAGAGACGAAGAAGGGGGATTCATTGATAAAGTTATTCAGAAAGCAATATCAAGGGCCCCTTCAGTTGCGGAGTCTCAAGCGGCAATTGGCGGAGTAGATTATATTGACTCTCAGCCAAAGTTTATTGAAAAATCTAAAATTGGCCCTTTCGCCATTGCTGGAGATGTAAAAATAGTTAATCGGGACGAGCTTAGCAAGAAATATCCTTACCTTCTTGGTTCGGATATTAGGCTGTGCGCCGGTTTGATAGGAGGTAGCAGCGATCCTGCGGAGGGGCTGGCAACTGTCATAAAAGAGGTCAGAGGAAGATTCGCTTTGATAGTACTCACTACTGACGGAGTTTTTGCCTGCAAAGATCCGCGAGGATTTAATTCGTTAGTGATCGCTAGAAATGAAAAGGGTTACTGCGCTGTTTGCTCAGAATCTTTAGCTCTTGGTGCTGCTTTTGACGACGACAAGACAGAAATTCTTAGGGAGGTATATCCCAGCGAGATTATTCAAGTAAAAAGTACTGGGTTTCAGAGCTTAAAGCGCCTGCCATCGCCCGGATTGGTTATGTGTCCCTTTAGTGTCGGATACGGCCAAGGTCCTGCTTCAATCTTTGAAGATATAGACATTGGTTTCGCGAGAACCAATATGGGGGCGACATTGGCGCAAAAATACGGCGTGCCAGCGCAAAAAGTGTTTCCTTTTCCGCTATCAGGCAATTCAGCCGAAGAAGGATATGCTGAAGAATCCAGGATGCCCCATATTAATGTTTGGGAATATCATTCTTTGGGCAGGAGCTATCTAAGAGGGACAGAACAAGAAAGAAGAGAAAGAGGGAGAGACAAATATTCTCCTATTCAATGGGTGTTAAAAAAATACAAAACATTCATTGGTGTAGATGATTCAATTGTAGAAGGAAACCAGTTTCTGGCCCGCATCTTTTTGCTACACGCTTTGCTTTCAAAATTCCATCCGCTGGATGGAGAACGCGGTATACATATAAGAATAGCCTGTCCGCCAAAAGTAAATGGTTGCCCTTTAGAGGCGCCAGAGCATCCGACAGAAAAGCTTTTTGCCGCCAGTCGTAGCAAAGAAGAGATGAGAAAGGAATTAAAGGTAAAAAGTCTAGAATTTAATACGATAGACGATTTTGTGGAGGCAATTCTAAACGCCCAGAGCGAGAAAAGAAAAACGGAAAATCCGATAACAAGTAACAACTTGTGCCTATGCTGCTTTGAGCGCGGAGAAGATTTAATAAAAAAGTATCTCCAATACTAATTAGTAATTTAGAAAACAAAATCCGTACCAGTGGAGAGGTGCGGATTTTTTAATTAATGCTTAATAGAATTTAATTTTTCACTTTATCTGTTATTTTTTTGAAAATTTCGGGATTGTTTTGGGCTAAGTTTGATAAGATTTTTCTATCTAGCTCAATTTTATTTTTCTTAAGCCCCGCAATAAATCTACTATAGGAAATGCCGACCTGGCGGCAAGCGGCATTGATTTGGACTTGCCAAAGTTTTCTAAACTCTCTCTTCTTTGTCCTTCTGTCTCGGTAGGAATATTCCCAGGCATGATGCAAAGCTTCTTTTGCTGCCTGGAACTTTGCTTTCCTGCCCCAACGAAAACCCTTGGCATATTTCAATAGATGCTTTCTTCTTTTGTGGGCAATTTTTCCTCGTTTTACTCTAGCCATGAGATTTCTTTAACGAAGTAATCGCTTTATTTTCTTAGCTTCAGCCTTCGCAAGTCTAACCCATTTTCGGCTTTGCCTTACTTTTTTCCCTGATTTTTTTGCCCGAAAATGGTCTTGACCGGTTGCTCTTCTTAAAACCTTACCAGTTTTGGTAATTTTAAAACGTTTTGATATAGACTTCCTTGTTTTCATGCAGCAAGCCCGCCCAAGGCGGGCGAAGATAGAGATGAAGCTTCAGCTTCATCGACTTTTTACATTTTTGTGATAATCATTGTCAATCCTCTTGGTTCTCTTTTTAATTCCCCCTCGGCTTTAAAGGGAACGAGATTTTGGAGGATTTCCAAAAATTTATTCACTTTTTCTTTAGCAAAATCGCCCAAAGCCCTCTCGCGCCCTCTTAAGGGCAACTCTATTCTTACCCTGTTTCCTTTCTGCAGGAACTTTGCAGTTTGGTTGGCCTTGGTTTCCAAATCGTGCTGAGAGATATTAAAGGTCAGTCTTATCCCTTTTAGCTCTCCTCCCCTCGGTTTTTTTACTTGTTTTTCTTTTTTTTCTTCCTGGTAAAGATATTTTCCATAATCTCCCAATTTGCAAACTGCAGGTTCTACTTTTTCGGTGACTTGAATTAAATCTAAATTGCGCTCCCTGGCTAATTGGAGCGCCTCTTGTAACGGAACTACGCCTAATTGCTTTCCATTCTCGTCTATAACCCTAACCTGTAAAGCCCTTATTCGATTGTTGGCTAATGGTTTTTTAATCAAGCACTTGAGCGTAGCGAAAAGTGAAGATGAACGAATATTCATCGACCATCGTGTGGAGGTGTGGGGTTTTGGGCCCCAATCCAGAAATATTGCCAAAATATCTCTACAAGTTTAGTCTATTTTAGTTTTTGAAATACTAGATTAACCCTTCAACTTCGCTCAGGGTTATCCTGAGTATCACCGAAGGATAAAAATAGACAAAATTCTAGTACCACTTGTCTCTATCTCTTCGATAAAGTTCTTGAGACAAAAGAACTATCTATCTCGAAAATATGACACCTGGATCCGCCTATCGAGAATCAGCGGTCAGATGGTCCCGCCTATTTAAGCATAGGCGAGGACGGGAGCAAGCTGTTTGCTTGCGAATAAGTTGGCACTTATTTTCTTTGCTAGAGGTTTTAAGAGTTTCTAGCAGACTCTACCTGCTTATTTTGGTAAAGATTTCTGTCGATGCTATTCACCCCCAAGCCCGCTTGCGGCGGGAATTTTCAATTTCCAAATCCCAATTTTCAAACTATAGGAATTACATTTTTAACGCTCGACGGATTTCTTTTTCTACTTCTCGTTTTTTGATTGACTCTCTTTTGTCAAATTGTTTTTTGCCCTTTGCTATCCCAAATTCAAGCTTTATTTTGCCGTTTTTAGTATATAATTTTAAGGGGATTAAAGTCAAGCCTTTCTGCTTGGCCTTACCGATTAAGTGCTTAATCTCCACCTTTTTTAAAAGAAGTTTTCTTGAGCGCTCGGGGAAATAATCTGCTGGAGCGTTTTTAGGCTGATAAGGAGGTATATTGGCGCCAATCAAATATATTTCCTCATCTTTTAACACTACGTAAGAGCCGGCCAAGTTGACCCTGCCTAATTTTATTGATTTTACTTCTTGCCCAATTAAAGAAATCCCGGCCTCGTATTTCTCCAGGACAGTGTAATTAAAGTACGCCTTTTTATTTTCAGCTAATACCTTCATATTTTAAGTTTAACACAAATCCTTTAATTTTTAAGTAAAATAAGTTAGAATGAAAAATATGGTAAGGCGGGAAATAATAAAATTAATTCAAAAGGCAACCGGAGAAAAGCCAGAGAAAATCAGGGTTGAGCGTCCAGAAGAGGCATCTCACGGCGACTATTCAACCAATATCGCTCTCCAGCTTAAAAGAAGCCCAGCTGAAATAGCTGAGAAGCTTAGATCCGACTTGTTCAAAAAAATTGAAATAGCCGGGCCTGGCTTTATTAATTTTTTTCTGTCAAAAGAATATCTACAAAAACGGGCTAGCGAGATTTTAAAACAAGGCGTTAAAGTTTTTCAAAAAAATCCCATCAAAAAAGAAGTAATTGTGATTGAATATTCCTCGCCGAACATTGCTAAGCCTCTCGGCATCCATCATCTCGGCTCCACCATTATAGGCCAAGCATTGGTCAATATTTTAAGGTTTGTTGGGCATAAAGTAATTTCTTTGAGTTTCCCCGGTGACTGGGGAACGCAATTCGGATTACTGATAGCAGCTTACAAACATTGGGGCGACCGCGAGAAACTAAAAGCAGATCCTATCTTTGAAATGCTTAATCTTTATGTTCGTTTCTCTCAGGCAGCCAAAGAAAATACAGACCTGCTTGAAGAGGGCAGGGACGAATTTAAAAAATTAGAACAAGGCGATAAAGAAAATAAAAAAATCTGGAAATGGTTTTTAGATGAATCCTTGAAAGATTTTAGCCGTGTTTATAAAATGCTTGGCGTGAAAATTGAAAACACAATCGGCGAAAGTTTTTATGAGCCAGAACTAAAATCTTTGGTGGAAGTCGCTCTAAAGCGGGGCTTAGCCGAAAAAGGAGAAGAGGGGGCAATAGTTGTAAAGTTGCCTGGCAGCGGAACGCCAGAAATTATTCAGAAGGCTGACGGCGCAACAATTTTCACCACGCGAGAATTAGCTGCTATCCGCCATCGTCTAAAAAAATGGCATGCTTCAAAAATTTTATATGTAGCAGCTAATCAGCAAACATTTCATTTTAGACAAGTTTTTGGTTGCGCTGAAAAATTGGGTATTGCTAAAAAGGGCCAGCTCTTCCATGTAAAATTCGGAATGATGCTGGCTCCAGGAGGCAAAAAATTCGCCACGCGCGAAGGCCGTCTTATCCCTATGGAAGAAGTTCTTAAAGAATCAATTTTGCGAGCGAAAAAAATTGTTGACGAATTAAATCCCTCTTTGTCTGAAGCAGAAAAAGAAAATGTCGCTAAAGAGGTGGGAGTGGGAGCAACAAAATTTTTTATTCTTTCCCGCAATCGCTTATCTGATATTGTTTTTGATTGGGATCAAATGTTAAACCTAAAAGGTTTTTCCGCACCATACATTCAATATACTTGCGCCCGTTTAAATAGTATTTTACGAAAGGCTAATTTTAAGAAGCCGAAAAACCGAAAAGTTGTTATCGCTAATCCTTTAGAGAAAGATATCATTGTAAAAATTCTTTCTTTTGACGAAGTAGTCGAAGATATTTCACAAAACCATTTTCCAAATCAACTGGCTGAATATTTGTACAGCTTGGCCAATGTGATAAATAATTTTTACGAAAGCACTCCTGTTTTAAAGGCTAATGAGGCCGAGAAAGATTCCCGTTTGAATATTGTTTATCTTGCCAAAGAAATTTTCAAAACTGGCTTGAATCTTTTAGGCATTTCTGCCCCGGAGCGAATGTAACGTAACCTTCGTTTAGCGAGCCTTCGCATAGCGAAAGCGAAGATGGGAAAGAAGTTTATCTTCTTTGACCCACAAACAAAAATTCAGTTTATGAAGAATAAATATTTTCTTTTAAGGCACGGAGAATCCTTAAAGAATGTTAAAAATTTTGAGTCATGCTGGCCAGAAAAAATTAAGTGTCCTTTAACTAAAAAAGGGAGAAAGGAGATTGGAGTAGCGAGTAAAAGATTAAAAACTAAAAAGATTAATCTGATTTTCACTTCCGATCTTTTGAGAGCTAAACAAACAGCCGAGATTATCGGTAAGGCGCTTAATTTAGAACCAAAACTTGATAAGAGATTAAGAGAGATCAACATCGGCATTCTTAATGGAAGGCCAATTGATGAAATCGGCAAATTTTGGGATAGAGAAGGGAAACTTTCTCCTTTGCAATATTATCAAAAGAGATTCAAATTAGCAGTTCCAAGAGGAGAAACTTACAGCGAAGTAGAAAAAAGATTAAGTGATTTTATTAAAGAAACCAATAAAAAATATAAGGGAAAGAATATTTTGATAGTTAGTCACCAGCGACCATTAACCCTACTTCAAAAAATCGTCCATGACTACAATTTAAAAAAATTCGTAAAAATTATAATGGAGAAAAAAGAAATAAAAATAGGAGAATTGAGAAAATTATGAATTTCCCCGAAATTGAAGAAAAAATTCTAAAATTCTGGCGAACCAATTCAATTTTTGAAAAACTGAGAAATAAAAACCGAGGAAAGAAAAATTGGTCTTTTTTGGATGGACCGATTACTGCCAATAATCCCATGGGAGTTCATCATGCCTGGGGAAGAACATATAAAGACATTTTTCAAAGATACAAAGCGCTCCAAGGGCTTGATCAGCGATTTCAGAATGGTTTTGATTGTCAGGGTCTTTGGGTAGAAGTAGAAGTTGAGAAGGAGCTTGGCTTCAAAACAAAAAAAGATATTGAAAAATACGGCATAGCTAAATTTGTTGAAAAGTGTAAAGACAGGGTTAAAAAATATTCTAAGATCCAAACAGAACAATCAATCCGGCTTGGTCAATGGATGGACTGGGGAAATTCCTATTACACAATGTCTGATGAAAATAATTATGCTATCTGGTACTTCCTAAAGAAATGCTGGGAGAGAGGATTGGTGTATAAAGGCAGAGATGTTGTTCCCTGGTGCATAAGGTGCGGTACGGCAATTTCCCAGCACGAGATTTTAACCGAGGAATACCAAGAGATTGTTCATAAATCGATTTTCTTTAAACTGCCGGTTGTGGGCAAGGCTAATACTTTTTTCCTTGTTTGGACGACAACGCCCTGGACGCTGCCTGGGAACGTGGCTTTAGCTGTTCATCCCGAGCTAGAATACGTCGAAATAAAAGATGAAAAAGGAGAAATCTTCGTTCTTCTTAAGAAGAAATCTCATTTAATTCCTAACGGAAAAATACTTAAAACAGTCAAAGGGGAAAAATTAAAAAATCTGAAATATAAGGGCTTGTTTGATGAATTACCAGCAGTTAAGAAAGGCATGAAAGGAAAGCAGCATGTGACTATTTTATGGAAAGAAGTTTCCGAAGAAGAAGGAACGGGGATTGTCCATATCGCTCCTGGCTGTGGGCAGGAAGATTTTCAGTTAGGCAAAGAATTAAAACTACCCGTTATTGACCCGACTAACGACGAAAGTGGGTATAAAGACGACTTCGGGTTTTTAGCGGGTAAATTGGTAACTCAAGTCAATGATTTAATTTTTGAAAGTCTGAACAAAAAGGGTTCAGTTTTTAAAATCGAAGATTATTTACATCGCTATCCTACTTGTTGGCGCTGTAAAGAAGAATTGATTTTTCGCTTGGTTGATGAGTGGTATATTTCCATGGGGAAATTAAGGAAGCCCTTGATGGAAGTTGCTAAAAAAATAAAATGGATTCCCTCTTTTGGCCTGGAAAGAGAATTAGACTGGCTAAAAAATATGCAAGATTGGTTGATTTCCAAAAAAAGATATTGGGGTCTTTGTCTGCCGATTTATGAGTGTAGTACCTGTGGTAATTTTGAAGTGATTGGCTCAAAAGAAGAATTGAAGAAAAGAGCTGTTTCTGGATTCGAGGAGCTTAAGAAACATTCGCCTCACCGGCCCTGGTTAGATAAGGTTAAAATCAAATGCTCAAAATGTGGCAAGGAAATTTCTCGAATTCCTGACGTCGGCAGCCCTTGGCTGGACGCTGGCATCGTCTCATTTTCCACTATGGGCTATTTTACTGATATAGATTATTGGAAATTATGGTTTCCAGCCGATCTTATTTGCGAGTCTTTCCCTGGGCAATTTAAAAACTGGTTTTACTCGCTTATTGTCATGAGTACGGTTTTGGAAGGAGTTCCGCCAGTTAAAACAATTTTTGGCTATGCTTCTGTTCGAGATGAAAAAGGCGAGGAAATGCATAAATCTAAAGGAAATGCTATTTGGTTTGACGAAGCCGTAGAAAAGGTTGGCGCTGACGTGATGCGCTGGATGTATGTAAGGCAAAACCCGGCTTTTAATTTGAAATTTGGGTATCAGGCAGCCGAAGAAACAAAAAGAAAACTTCTAACTTTATGGAATAGTTACATGTTCTTTAAAACATATGTTTCAAAGAAAGAATTTTCAACTGGACCCCAAAACTTATTAGATAAATGGATTGTTTCTCGCTTGAACAATTTGATTGAGAAAGTTACAAGAAGCTTAAATAGATACAATGCCGCTGCAGCTTCTTTAGCAATTGAGAAATTCTTCACCGGAGATCTTTCTTTGTGGTATATTCGGAGATCCCGAAAGAGGTTCCAAAGACCAAAGAATTCAAGAGAGAAAAAAGAAGCAAGCGAAACATTCTATTTTGTCCTCTTAAATTTAATAAAACTAATCGCTCCAATAATGCCCTTCTTTACCGAAGAACTTTATTTAAATTTAAAAACTAAAAGCATGCCAGAATCAATTCATTTGTGGGGCTGGCCTCAAGTGGATAAAAATTTAATCGATAAAACATTAGAAGAGAGAATGGAAAAAGTAAGAGAAGTCGTTGCTTTGGCTTTGGCAGAAAGAGCCAAAGCTGGGATAAAAGTGCGCCAGCCGCTCGCTTCGCTCAAAATTAAAAATCAAAAATCAAAAATCAAAAATAAAGAATTGCTGGATTTGATTAAAGAAGAAGTAAATGTCAAAAAAATAATTTTTGATTCAAGGATTAAAAAAGAGACAGAATTAGATACAAAAATTACACCGGAACTTAAAGAAGAGGGCATAATTAGAGAAGTTATGCGCAATATTCAAGAGATGAGAAAAAAAGCCAATTTAAAACCAAAAGACAAAATTAAAGTTTGGTATTCGGGAACAACTGAATTAAATAAAGTTTTAGCTAGAAATAAAAAAGTTATTTTGAAGGAGGCAAAAGTTAAAGATTTTATTTTAATTAAGCGGTTGGGGCAGGTTTTTGACGCGGAAAAAGAGATAAGTATCGACCAAGAGAAATTACAGCTAACGATTAAAAAACTCTAAAACTATGTTAATTTTTTGGATTTTAATTTTTATTTTAAGCTTGGCTTTGTTGGTAAAATCGGCAGATTGGCTTGTTGAGAGTTCAGAAAAAATTGCTTTAGTCTTAAAAATTTCGCCCTTTATCGTTGGTGTAACTATTGTTGCCATCGGCACCTCTATGCCTGAATTGGCTGCCGCCTTCGCCTCCACTCTTAAGGGCGCTACTGAAATTGTGGTCTCTACGGTAATTGGTGCTAATGTCCACAATATTTTTTTGGTTATTGGATTAGCAGCCATTTTGGCCAGAAGATTAACGATAAAAAGAAGTTTGGTTGATCTTGACCTTTCCCTCTTGGCAATCAGCACTGCCATTTTCCTTTTTGTTGCTTTTGACGGCGAAATTACCTGGCGAGATGGCCTTTTACTTTTAATCGCCTTTTTAATTTACCTTGCCTATACAATAGTTGAGAGAAAAGGAGAAAAAGGAGAAGTAGAAGGGATTGTTGAAATAATTCCCGGCAGCGTTGAGCAATTGAATTTTAAGGTTTTCCTCTTTTTAATTTTGGGAATAATTGGCTTGGGCATTGGCGCAAAATATACCGTTGAATCCACTCTTCAATTAGCTCATTTATTAAAACTCGTCCCTTCAGTTATTGCCTTCGTTGGTATTGCCTTTGGTACCTCTCTTCCAGAACTCATTGTTTCTATTCGGGCGGCTTGGAAGAAAAAATATGAAATTGCTTTAGGTAATATCTTTGGCTCCAGCGTCTTTAATATTTTAATAGTTACTGGTTTACCTGCCTTTGTGACCACTGTGAAAATAGATCAAATCACTCTGACCATTGGATTTCCCTTTTTGATCGCTGCCACCCTGCTTTTTGTTATTTCTGGAATTTCAGGAAGGATTCACATCTGGGAGGGTTCGCTATATGTTTTGGCCTACATTGTTTGCTGTCTAAAATTTCTAGGTTTATTTTAAAGGTCGACAAAAATTATAGTAAGCAATTTTAAAATTTGAAATATGCAACCTCAGAAACCTTCCAAACCCACTCCGCCACCACCAAAAGGGCCCTATGAGAAAAGAGGAGGAATTCCAAGAGAAAAGTTTTCAAGATTTTTAAAGCAGGGGCCTTTTTCAATTCCTTGGAGCAGAGGGGTGGGGTTTAAACAGCGAGGGGCATTGGGAGAAAAATTATTAAAAGAGAGATTCCCTTATCAGAAATATAGTCTTGATATTTCCGGCAGGGAAATAGACAGAGAAATTAAAAAGCTAAGAGAGGAAAAGCTAAGGACAAAAACTCAGGCTGAAAAGAATACCCTTGCTCAAAATATGGCTCGTTTAGAAGAAGCAAAGAAAAGGGCAGGTTTGTAAATACCAGGATGTTCATCCATTATCGAACCCAAGGCCTCATTTTTAAAAAAGAAGATCTTGGGGAAACCAATCAATTATTTACCATTTACACGAAAGATTTTGGGAAACTTGAAATTCTGGGGAAAGCGATTAGAAAAATTTCCTCAAAATTGAAGTCAGGAGCCGAACTTTTTTATTTATCCGAAATTGAATTTATTCAAGGCAAAACCCACAAAACCCTAACCGATGCTATCTTAATTGAAAATTTTCCCAATATAAAAAAAGATTTAAAAAGATTAAAAATTGCTTATCAAATCGTCGATGCTTTGGATAATATGGTTAAGGGGCAAGAACCCGACGAAAAAATCTGGCAGCTTCTAAATGAAACCTTCGAAAGATTAAACGCTAATACCCTGAAACCTGTAACCTGTAACCTAGTTTATTACTATTTTCTTTGGAATTTTCTGGCAATCTTGGGATATCAGCCAGAATTATATCATTGCTCTTTGTGCCAGAAGAAAATAAGTCCGGAAAAAGTTTATTTTAGCTCAAAAGAAGGCGGACTTATCTGCCGGAAGTGTTTTTCCGAAACGGGGGCACCCTCTAGGCTGGGCAAAGAGATCCAACCAGAAACAATAAAAATAATAAGATTGATGCTCCAAAAAGATTGGAAAACTTTATTAAAATTAAAAATTGAGGCAAAATACTTAAAAGAGTTATTTTTGGTTTCCAAGAGTTACTTTTCTAAAATATGCGGAGAAAATTCATTATCTTCCTAATTTTTTTAGCTGCAATCGCGGGTGGAATAGGGTTTTGGCGCTGGCAAGAGAATGTCTACTCAAAAGAGATTTTGAAATTAGAAATTTTAGGGAAAGAAGGCGTAGCTCTGGGCGAAGAGTTTGAATACGTTGTAAAGTACAAGAACAATGGCAATATCAGACTGGAAGAGCCAGAGCTTATTTTTGAATATCCTAAACATTCTATCTTAGTCGGGGAAACGTCTTATAGAATTACTAAAAGTTCAGCAGATTTAGGAGGGGCCGTTTATCCTGGGCAGGAGCAATCTTTTCATTTTAAAGTGAGATTGCTGGGGAAAGAAGGCGAAGCTATGGTAGCCAAGGCTTGGTTAAGTTATCGGCCTAAAAACCTAAAAGCTCGTTACGAATCAGCCACCACCTTTACTACCCAGATAAAATCGGTTCCTCTCACTTTTGAATTTGATTTACCTTTTCAAGTCGAATCGGGCAAAGAATTTAAATTGAGTTTAAATTATTTTTCAAACGTTGATTACCCGCTCTCTAATTTAAGAATTGTTACCAATTACCCCTCGGATTTTGAATTTATTGATTCTACTCCCCGGGCTTTAGAAAAAAATGAATGGGATATTGGACTTCTAAACAAAGCCACCGGAGGGAGGGTGGGGGTAACGGGTAAACTTTCGGGGGAGATTGGCGAAGAAAAACTTTTTCGAGCGCAATTGGGCAGTTGGCAAGACAGCGAATTTGTTTTACTCAAAGAAGCCATTAAAGGCATTGAAATTATCAAACCCTCCCTTTATATTTGGCAACAAATTAATGGCAACCCTCAGTATGTTGCCGCGCCCGGTGACTGGCTGCATTATGAAATCTTTTTCAAAAACGTTGGAGAAGATGACCTTGCCAATCTATTTTTAGTAAGCAGGTTGGAAGGCGATGCTTTTGACTTCCAAACTATAAAATCAGACGCGGGAGATTACGAACCGGGCGACAATTCAATTGTCTTCGATTGGCGTAGGATTCCCAAGCTCCAATTTTTACCTCCTATGGAAGAAGCTAAAGTGGAATTTTGGGTTAGTCTAAAAGGAGACTTTGGAATTTTAAAAAACCCAATTCTAAAGAACAAAGTTTTTCTCAGCCAGGCTAAAGAAGAATTTACCACCAAGATTAATTCTAAAGTGGTTTTGATTCAAAAAGGCTATTTCCAAGACGAGGTCTTTGGGAATTCCGGTCCTCTCCCGCCAACAGTCGGCGGAAACACGACCTACACCGTAATGTGGCAAGTGAAGAACTATTATAACCAGATAAAAAATGTGAAGGTTAAAGCGGTTTTGCCAAAACAAGTCCAGCTAACCGGGAAAATATTTCCTGAAGAAGCGCTGGATAAATTCGCCTTCGATTCTCGTTCCAGAGAAATTATTTGGGAGATTGGAGATTTAGACATTGGTCAGGGGGTAATAACGGCAGCTCCCAACATTTCTTTCCAGGTTAAATTCACGCCAACCGAAGACCAAAGGGGCCAGACGCCTGAAATTATTGGCATGGCAAGAGTAAGTGGCCAAGACCAGTGGACCAAAGAAATTATAGAAGCAAGCGTTTCAGCCGTTAATACTGCTTTGCCCGACGACCCAACAATAACTCCAGAGAAGGGAATTATTCAATAAAAATTTCAACGAATTCTATGGTTGATTTAATGCAGAAAATTATATCTTTAGCCAAGAGGCGGGGTTTTATCTTCCAATCGTCGGAGATTTATGGCGGGGTAGAAGCCCTTTGGGATTATGGTCCCTTAGGCGCCCTTTTGAAAAACAATATTAGGCGCCTTTGGCTAAAAAGGTTTATTCAGGACCAGGAAGACGTTGTTTTGATTGATGGCACGGTTATTATGCATCCTAAAACTTGGGAAGCTTCAGGGCACTTGGAAAGTTTTACTGACCCTTTAATCGAATGTAAGACGTGCCACACCCGCTATCGAGAAGATCAATTACTTAAGAAACAATGTTCTCAATGCGGCGGTAAGGATTTTACTCCTCCTCGGCAGTTTAATTTAATGTTTAAAACTTTTTTAGGGCCGGTTGAAGACAAAGCCCATTTGGCTTACTTGCGTCCGGAAACTGCTCAGTCGATGTTTACTGATTTTAAAACGGTCCAGGAAGCGATGCGGCTTAAACCTCCTTTTGGCATTGCCCAGACGGGCCATTGTTTCAGAAATGAAATTACTACAGGCAATTTCACATTTCGTTCCCGAGAGTTTGATATTGCCGAAATTGAATTTTTTGTAGAGCCAGGGCAAGATGAAAAATGGTTTGATTTTTGGTTAAACCAGTGGGAAAAATTCTTTTTTGATTTAGGCTTAAAAAAAGAAAACCTACGCCGTTACGAACATCCTAAAAAATCTTTGGCTCACTATTCAAAAAGAACAGTCGATATTGAATATAAGTTTCCTTGGGGTTTTGCAGAATTAGCCGGGGTAGCCAATCGCACCGATTATGACTTGAAAAGGCACGCCCAATTTTCAGGTCGGGACTTAAGCTATTACGACGAAGAGAAAAAAAAGAAATATTATCCTTACGTCATAGAGCCGACAATGGGCTTAGAAAGAGCGCTTTTGGCAATTTTGTGCGATGCTTATACTGAAGTAAAAGGCGGCCGGACAGAAACCACAAAATCTACTAAGGAGACAGAAGTAATTCTAAAAATAGACAAAAAAATAGCTCCAATTCAGGTGGCCGTATTGCCCCTCGTCAGAAATAAGCCAGAATTGGTTAAAAAAGCCAAAGAAGTTTTTCAATTATTAAAACCATATTTTATGTGCCAGTATGACGACGTCGGTTCAATCGGCAGAAGATATCGTCGAGGGGATGAAGTAGGGACAATCGTTTCAATTGCATGTGATTTTCAAACATTGGAAGATAATACAGTTACCCTGAGGGATAGAGATAGCATGAAACAGATAAGGGTAGAAATACCAAAATTAAAAGATATAATTCAAAAAATTCTCGAAGGAGAAGATTTTTTTAAACTTGGGGAAATTATTAAATAATTTCGGCAATTTCGCGATCAGTCTTTGATGTATTTTTCGATACTTTATTAAAATCGATATTCAAAATTTTACACATTTTTCTGAGAGCATAAAGAGGCATTCTGCTCTTTCTCGTTCGCCAAGCAGATATTGTTGCTTTATGAATGTCTGAAAATTTAGCAAAATTTTTATCTTTTTTAAACTTTTCTCTCATTCTTTTAAAAATAAGATTATGAAATTTACTTTTTAGAAGTACTGTTGTATTTTCATCGACATATTTACTAATATAATCGGGTCGATTTGAGAGCCTGATTTTTCCCTGGTCCTTTAAAATTTTCAAATAGGTTCTTATAATAGAGTGGCCACACTTGAAGTAATTCTTTAAAAATATCGCATCACAACACTTGATTTTTTGTAAAAGACTTAAAATTCTTTTTAGCGAGAGGGAAGCTTTGTGTTGAAAAATTGGGGTTTTGGTCAGATCTCCTGATAACCATTTAAGGAGTTTCCATTTTTGAGTGTTTTCTTCAAAATATTTTAGTAACCTCTCCTTTTTATTTACGGCCGTTGTGAATAGAGTCTCCTCTCTTCTCTCGCTATTTTTTGATTTCTTAAACTCAATTTTATCCTTTCCCCAGATTTCTCCTAGAGAGTTAAGCAAATCTTTGCTCCTAACACTAAACAATATTTTTTTATCAAAAGTTACACATCCATCAAACATCAATATTCCTCTTGCAAAAGCTTTCCGAATTTTTAAATTTGACCTTTTTATAATCTTCGGCTCGAAAGCTGTGCAAGCTTTGACCCCGGGTTTTACTTCGAAAAAAGTTATTAGATAACGAGCTAAAATTTTATTTGAAAATGAAACTCGCCAAGCATTTTCCCTTTTTTTAAATCGATTAGGAATGATATTAAATTCATCTCTTATCCATTTGATAAATGCTTCAACATTGTCTTTATATTCATCGGTAAGCTCGATACTGTAGTGAGTCTGGACTAGAAAGCGAGAAAAATGTATTGCTTTATTTAAAGATTTAAAATTATTTTTATTAGCTTGGATATTTATATAATATTGATTTCTAGAAGGAGCATATCCGGTAGAATAACGAATTCTTAATTTTGTAAGTTTGGATTTCATTTTTTCTAAATCTTTCAATCGAGAAGCAGCGATTACAATCTGGATGCTTAGACTTCCATCAGCCATGAAAGCCCCTAAAATTTTAGCTAAATTTTCATTTAATCTGCAAATAGCTTTAACAGGTTTAGCGGAAGCGGAATTAACTTTTAAATATTGCACATTCTCTTTTATCTTTTTTAAAAATTTTCGCCTATTTTTACTTAATTTCAATAATTTTAAAATTAAAGGAATTGGATAAAATTCGCTTTTACTCTGTAGTACCCTTTTAATTACGCTGTGAGAACAATGAAAATGAGTTGATAATTTTTTGCTTAGACTTTCTCTACAATTTCCAGTAGTTTCTAAAACATCCCTCTCCAATTCTCGTACGATATTTTTTAACTTAAGTCCTTTTATGCATATCCAAGATCTAGGATGGATATCCGCCGATGAGCGCAATAAAAATAGATTAAATTTTCTACTCATTACGTCATTATAGCGCATATAATTTGCAAATAAAATAGAGCTATATTACAATAAAACAAGAAAGAGTAAAAATCTCAGATTTAATTGAATGTATAGAAAAACTACTCTCAAAAACGGCTTAAGAATTATTGCTGTTCCCCAAAAGAGCACTTTAGCAGTGACAGTTTTGGCATTAGTTGGCACCGGTTCAAAATATGAAACCAAAGAAACTAATGGTATTTCTCACTTTCTTGAACACCTCTATTTTAAGGGAACAAAAAAAAGACCGTCAACAAAAGCGCTTGTTGAAACCTTAGACAAAGTAGGAGGAATTTATAACGCTTTTACCGGCGAGGAATACACTGGTTACTATGCTAAGGTGGCTGTGCCTCACCTAGATTTAGCCCTGGAGTGGGTTTCAGATGTTTATTTAAATAGTTTGCTGCCCAAAAAAGAACTAGAAAAAGAAAGGGGAGTGATCGTTGAAGAAATAAATATGTTTTTAGATACGCCGATGGTTTATATCGGAGAGCTTTGGAAAAAATTGCTTTACGGAAACCAACCGGCTGGTTGGGAAATAGCCGGAACTAAAGAAAATGTAGCTAAAATGACCCGCGAGCAAATTTTAAATTACATGAAATCTCAATATGTGGCTTCAAACACCATAATTTGTGTAGCTGGGAAAGTCTCTTTTTTGGAGGCAGTAAACAAAACTAAAAAATACTTTTCTGGAATAAAAATTACCAAACCGGCGTCCAAGGTGCCGGTAGTTGAAAGACAAAATAAGCCGCAGACTCTTCTTTTAACCAAAAATACCGATCAGACCCACTTGGCTTTAGGGGTCCGGGCTTTTAATGTTTTTCATCCCCAAAGATATGCCCTAGAGCTTTTAGAAACAATCTTGGGCGGGATGATGAGCTCTCGGTTGTTTGTTGAGATTAGAGATAAACTCGGCATAGCTTATTATATAAAAACTGATGCCGATTTAGACCCCGATACAGGATATTTGGTTACCCAAGTCGGCGTAGATAATAAAAAAGCAGACAAAGCCATTTTAACTATTTTAAAAGAATATAAAAAAATCTCTCGGCAAAAAATTTCTAAAACCGAATTAAAAAAAGCAAAAGATTTTATTAAGGGGAAAACGACATTGCTTTTGGAATCTTCCGACGCTCGCGCTTCTTTTTATGCTGGCCAGGAACTTTTAGAAAAACAGATTTTAACGCCAGAAGAGGTTTTTAAAAAAATTGATAAAGTTTCTATAAATGATATCCTGAAAGTAGCAAGAGGTATTTTCCAACCTCAAAAATTAAACTTAGCTTTAATTGGTCCGTTTAAAGATAAAACAAAGTTTCAAAAATTATTAAAAATATAAATGAAAACTCGATGAACGGCGACCGCTTATTAGACATTTCTTGGGGGACAATTTTAAAGATATCTTTGGCTTTTCTCTGTTTTTACATTATTTATTTAGTAAGAGATATTTTGGTATGGGTCGCTTTTGCTTTGATCATTTCGATTTTACTTGATCCGGCTATAAATTTTTTACAACGTTTACGTCTTCCTCGAGTATTGGCGACAATTTTTGTTTATGTGGTTATATTTGGAATTTTAGGATCGCTTATCTACGCCACCGCCCCCGTGTTTGTTTCTGAAATTCAGCAGTTCTCTAAACTTTTCCCTCAATACTTTGAGAGAATCGCTCCTCCTCTTAGAGAATTGGGCGTAGAAGCTTTTGAAAGCATGGAAAGTTTTACTTTAGCCATAGGGCAAATGCTCCAAAAAGCTTCGGCTGATATTCTATCGGCTTTAGCTATCATTTTCGGCGGAATTGGCTCAACCATTTTTGTTTTAGCTATCGCTCTTTTTATGTCTTTGGAAGAGGGGGGAGTAGAGAGGGTTTTAGGAATTTTATCTCCCAAAAAATATGAAGCTAATATCTTGGCCATCTGGGAAAGATCTAAGAATAAAGTTGCTGGCTGGTTTGGAGCTAGAGTTTTAACCTGTCTTTTTGTTGGAATAGCCGTTTTTATTGCTCTTAAATTATTTAACGTAGAATATGCTTTTATTTTAGCCCTTTTAGCTGGAGTTTTAGATTTCATTCCAGTTTTGGGCCCAATTATAGTCGGGCTTATCGCTTTTGTTTTTGTTGCTCTGGATTCTTGGTGGAAAGCTCTTCTTATTTTAGTTGTCTTTATTCTAATTCAGCAGATTGAAGGCAATATTATCTCCCCGATATTAACTAAAAGATTTGTCGGCTTGCCTCCAGTTTTAGTTTTAATTTCTTTGGCAATCGGGGGAAAGCTTTTGGGAATTTTGGGAGCAGTTTTGGCCATTCCTTTAGGAGGAGTTATATACGAATTTTTAAGAGACTTCTTAAAAAAAAGAAAAGAGGAAGAAATTTCCCCACCTTCTTCTCCTCCGCCAAGACGGAGTCCGGAAAGACGAATAATATTCTAAAATGCCCACTCTTTATATTGTTGCTACTCCCATTGGAAATCTGGAAGACGTTTCCAAACGAGCCCTCCGTGTTTTATCGGAGGTTGATTTAATTTTGTGCGAAGATACCAGAGTGACTAAAAAATTATTAGATCATTACGGAATAAAAACGTCCACTTTTAGCTATCACCAGCATTCAAAACTTCAGAAAATTGAATATATTATTCAACTCTTGAAACAAGGCAAAAACTTAGCTTTAGTTTCGGACGCCGGCACCCCGGGAATTTCTGACCCGGGAGGCAAATTAATTGAAGAGGCGATCGATTTATTGGGAGATCAAATCAAAATTACGTCCGTTCCTGGCCCTTCGGCAATTACTGCGGCAGCTAGCGTTTCTGGTTTTCCAACGGATAAATTTTTATTTATGGGTTTTCCCCCGACAAAAAAGAAAAGAAAAAGATTCTTTGAGGAAATAATAAATTCGAAGTATCCAGTGATCTTTTACGAATCCCCCCACCGCATCCTGAAATCGCTTTGCGATTTACGCGGATTCACACAGATAAGAACACAGATTCGCACAGATAGAGAAATCGTGGTTTGCCGGGAATTGACTAAAAAATTTGAAACGATTTATCGCGGGGAAATTGATAGAGTGATAAAAGAGATAGAAAGAGGAGAAATTAAGGGAGAGTTTGTGGTAGTGGTTGAAGGTAAAAAGTAAGGTTTAAATTTAGTAAAAATTTTGTTAAAATAAAGGAGTTCAAACCTCCTTTTTTATATGAAAAAATTCTATATTACAACTACCCTGCCTTACGTTAACGCTGAAGCACATCTTGGTTTTGCCTTAGAAATTGTTCAAGCAGATGTAATTGCTCGATATTTTCGTCAACAGGGTTATGAAGTCTTTTTTAACACAGGCGTGGATGAACACGGCCTTAAGGTTTTTCGTAAAACCCAAAAAGAAGATTTAGAGCCCCAAGCTTATTGCGATATTTACGCTAAGAGATATAAAGCTTTAAAACAAGTTTTAAATCTAAGCTACAACAGTTTCATCCGTACCACCGATCCCCATCATATTAAAGCGGCTCAGGAATTTTGGCGGCGTTGCGATGAAAATAGAGATATTTATAAAAAGAACTATAAGGTTAAATATTGCGTAGGCTGTGAATTAGAGAAGACCGAGTCGGAATTGGTCCGTGGCAAGTGTCCCATTCATCCAGAGCAAGAGCCGGAAATTATTGAAGAAGAGAATTATTTTTTCCGTTACGCAAAGTATCAGGACAAGCTTTTGGAATTGTATCAAAAAAATCCTCAGTTTGTTCTGCCGGAATCCAGACTCAACGAAATTAAAAAATTTACTGAACGAGGGCTGAAGGATTTTAGCATTTCTCGGCTAAAAGAAAAAATGTCCTGGGGGATTCCGGTGCCAGGGGATGATAAACACGTGATAGCTGTTTGGTTTGATGCGCTGGTAAATTATATTTCTTGTTTGGGTTGGCCTGACGACCCGAAGAGATTTAATGATTTTTGGCCAGGCCTTCAGGTGGCCGGAAAAGATAATCTTCGTCAACAGTCTTCTATGTGGCAAAGCATGCTTATATCAGCCGGCTTGCCGACATCTAAACAGGTTTTTATCCATGGCTTTGTAACTTCTGGCGGTCAAAAAATGTCAAAATCGCTTGGAAATGTGATTGATCCATTTGAATTGGTTAAAAAATACGGAACCGATCCGGTAAGATATTTTCTTTTGCGGGAAATCCCACCGGCCGAGGATGGCGATTTCACTTATGAGAAGTTTGAACAGAGATACAACAGCGATTTGGCCAAAGGGCTTGGAAACTTGGTGGCCAGAGTAATAACTATGGCTAAAAATTACAAAATTCCTACCCTCGCTAAAGCTACGGCGGGCAAGCAAAATCCAAAAATAAAAAAAGAAACAGATAAAGCCCAGAAAGATTATAAGAAAGCTTTAAAGGAGTTTAAATTTAATGAGGCGTTAATTGCGATTTGGGGTTTGATTAGTTTTTGCGACAAATATATCGAGAAAGAACGACCCTGGGAAAACAAAAATCAAAAAGTTATCAACGATTTGTTATTTGCTATTAGTAATATTGCCCAATTGCTTCAGCCATTTTTACCAGAGACTTCTGAGAAAATTTTTGGACAACTAAAAACCAGAAAAAGCCGACCGTTATTCCCACGCATTTGATTTATGTTAATCGACACCCACGCTCATTTAAACTTCAATGCTTACAAAAAAGACGCCGAAGAAGTAATTCGGCGTTCTTTGGATGCAGATATCTGGATGATTAATATTGGCACCCAATACGACACCAGCAAAAAAGCAATAGAAATCGCTGAAAAATATGAAAAAGGGGTTTATGCCGCTATCGGCCTTCACCCAATTCATCTAGCCGAGTCACGACGAAGGGTCTTAGATGAGGGTTTTACCCCTCATCGTAGGGAAACAGGATTGGTAAAAATAAAAAACGATACAGAAGAAATCGAGATAAAAACAAGAGAAGAAGAATTTGATTACGAAAAATATAAAAGCTTAGCGAAGTCTAAAAAAATAGTAGCCATTGGTGAATTTGGCTTGGATTACTATTGGCGGCCAAAAACTACTAAAAAGAAAGAAATATTCAAACAAAAACAAAAAGAAGCCTTTTTACAACAATTGAAATTGGCCAAAGAATTAAATCTACCAGTAATTCTCCACTGCCGCGTGGCTCACGACGATCTCATAAGTTTTCTCCAAAATCCTAACAATAATGCCATGGCACAAAACGTAGGAATCAAGGGAGTGATGCACGGATTTGTAGGAACCACCGAACAGTTGCAAAAATATTTAGACATGGGTTTATATATTGGGTTTAATGGAATAATTTTTAAGAACATTGAAGGAATTAATTTTGAGGAGAATATTAGGAAAACCCCTTTGGATAAAATTTTAATTGAGACCGACTGTCCTTATCTTACACCGCCGCAGGAGCAGGGCCGCAATGAACCATTGTTTGTTAAATATGTTGCTGAAAAAATTGCTAAAATAAAAAATATAAGGGCGAAGAGAACTTTGTTCTCTTCTTCACCTTCGTTTTTACTTCGTAAAAACTCGGTCTATGAAGAAATATCAAGGATAACTACGGAAAATGCTCAAAAATTATTTAACATTTATCAATAGAAAAATAAAAGAGATAAAAGAAATCGTTGGTAAAGAAAAGGCTTTAAGCGTTTTATCTGGAGGGGTGGATAGCTCGACTGTAACAATCTTAGGGCACAAGGCCTTGGGGCGAAACCTCAAGGTTGTTTTTATTAACAATGGCTTAATGAGAGAAAAAGAACCAGAAAGCGTTGTTAAAACTTTTAAGAAGTTTGGAATTAAAGTAAAAGTAGTTGATGCTCAAAATAATTTTTTCAGAGCTTTGAGGGGAAAAACTGATCCAGAAGAAAAAAGAAAAGCCATTACAGCCGCTTTTTACAAAGATGTTTTCAGAAAAATTGTAAAAGAGAAAAAGATTAAGTTTTTACTCCAAGGAACCATTTTGACAGATATTGAGGAAACAGTAGCCGGTATTAAGCGCCAGCACAATGTTCTAGTTCAGATCGGCATTTTGCCGGAAAAAGAGTATGGTTACAAAGTAATAGAGCCCTTAATTGAACTTCGCAAAGATGGAGTAAGAAAAGTAGCTAAACTTTTAGGCTTGCCTAAATCAATCTATCAAAGGATGCCTTTTCCCGGCCCAGCCTTATCTGCCAGAGTTATTGGCGAAGCTAACCCCGAGAGAATCGCCATTGTCAGAAAAGCTACTGAAATTGTAGAAGGAGAGTTAAAAAATTCTGGTGCTTTCCAGTATTTTGCAGTCTTAATGCAAGACAAAGCCACTGGAATTAGAAACAATAAAAGAGAATTTGGCAACATTATTATTATCAGATGTATTGAGAGTACGGATGCGAGAAAGGCTAAGCCAACCAAACTGCCCTGGAGAGTATTAGAAAAAATTACCAAGAGATTAACCACGGAAATTCCCGGGGTAAATAGGGTTTGTTATGATTTAACCCCTAAACCGCCAGCCACCATTGAGTATATCTGACGTTTTGACAATTCCTTTAAATTTGATAGTTTCAAAAAAGGAGGGAAACCCCGTTTTTTTTGTGGAAAAAATCCACAAAACCTGAACCTTCCAAATAAAATAAAGGAGAAGAAAAGATGTTAGACGCTGTACAGGAAATTGTCAGGAAATTCAGAAGAAAACCGGATATACTAGAGATGCCAGGTAATCACCGTTATCAACCAGACTCGCTGAAACCTTATTTTGGTCACGACAACATTGCCAGGTTTTATTTTGACGTCGAGTGGGCCTTGCTGAAAGTTTTAGCCAAACTCAACATACTACCCCCAAAAACAACCGTTCTTTTGACCGATGAGATGTGCCAAACGCTCCGTTCTAAAATTACCACCACTCTTGAAGACGCGATTGAGAGAGCTATCACTAAACACGATATTAGGGCCCTACTGGCGGCTGTTCGCTATTTTCTGATGGCTACCAGGAAGCACTTAGCGGCAATTCTGGCGCGTTGGTTCCACATTCCAGCTACTAGCTACGACACCATTGATACAGCTAGAATCGTGGCCTATAAACGAGCTTTTTGGGAAGTTAGTTTCCCAGCCCTTTTGAAGTTGATCGGCTCGCTTAAGGTAAAAGTAGTGGAACTCGCTGACACCGTCCAGATTGGTCGGACCCATGGCCAGCACGCCGAACCCATCACTGTTGGTTTCTGGCTAGCTACGGTCTTAGAAAGAATCATTGATATTGCCGAACACTTAGTCGCCAGAGAGGCAGAACTAGTAGGAAAGTTTAGTGGTCCGGTAGGGGCTTACAACTGCCAAGTAGCTTTGGGATTTGAGAAAAAATCCCAAAAAATGTTCGGCAAAACCTTTGAAGAATTAGTTTTGGCTGAGCTGAAGCTTTCGCCCGCTCCGATTTCTACCCAGATTTTACCGCCCGAACCACTGGCTCGTTTTCTGCTTGAATTTACCCTTCTTTCAGGAGCTTTAGGACAGATTTCCCGGGATTGCCGAAATCTTCAGAGAACCGAACTAGCTGAAATAGTGGAACCCTTTGAAGGAACCCAGGATGGTTCCTCAGCTATGCCGCATAAACGCAATCCCATAACCTGGGAAGGCGTCGAGGGCATCTACACCATTGTCAAAGATGAGTTTCACAAAGTGTTAGATGTGGTAATCTCTGACCACCAACGCGATGCCACTGGAATGTGTGTGATGCGAGAATTTCCAGGGATAGTCGTACTCACCCAGTACCAGCTAGAAATGGTCAATAGAATCGTTCCCAGGATTACAGCCAATAAAGAAGCCCTAGAACGCAACTTCGCCATTGACAGACACTTGGTCTTATCTGAAGCGGTCTACATTGCCTTAGTGATGGCTGGCTATGAGGGAGACGCTCATAGCCTAGTAAACCATACCCTGGTGCCGCGTTCCCAGGCTTCCGGTCGTCACCTAATAGAGGAACTAATTCTGCTAGCAAAAGAAAAGTCAGAGCTAGAGCCAGTAATAGAGAATATCCCCAGTATGTTGATTAACTGGCTGCAAATACCCGAAGGTTTTACCGGCTACGCTGGAGAGAAAGCTCTTGAGGTTGCCAGACGTGCAGACGACCTTATCGAAAAATATGGTCCGAAGAAGGAGGCATGATATGGAAAGTAAAGTCCTTCTTAAAACAGAAATTCCCGGAGCAGCTTTATTTGCCAGAGGTAAGGTAAGAGATACTTACGACCTCGGAGATTCGCTACTAATTGTTGCCACCGACCGCATTTCCGCTTTTGATGTTGTGTTGCCCAACGGCATTCTTGATAAGGGTAAGGTTCTTAATCAATTGTCTGGTTTCTGGTTCGATCGGACTAGACATATTGTACCCAATCACCTGGAGCAGATGGTTGATAGCGTGGAGGTTGTTAAACCTTACCTTCCGAGAGTAAGCGATTCGGATTTGGTTATACTAGTGGGTCGTTCTATGGTTGTCAGAAAAGCTAAGCGAATTGATATTGAGTGCGTCGTTCGCGGCTATATATCTGGTTCAGCCTGGGCTGAGTATCAAAAACATGGCACAGTAGCTGGCTTTCCTATGTCCAAAGGGTTGAGAGAAAGCGATAAGCTTCCTGAGGTTCTTTTTACGCCAACCACTAAATCCGAGACGGGTCATGATGAGCCAATTACTGTTCAACAAATGGAGGATATGCTGGGCAAAGACCTAACCAAGGAAATTCAAGCCAAGACTGAGAGGATCTACAGCTTTTCAGCTGGCTATGCGGCAGAAAGAGGAATTATCATCGCTGATACCAAAATGGAGTTCGGTCTGGACGAGGACAAGTTGATTCTTATTGATGAACTTCTGACTCCTGATTCCAGCCGTTTCTGGGACCACAGCAAATACAATCCTGGAGGTCCTCAGCCAAGTTTTGATAAACAACCAGTCCGGGATTGGTTGGTAGCTTCGGGGTGGAACAAGGGACCACCAGCACCGGCATTGCCAGAAGAGGTCGTTGCGGCAACAACCAAGCGGTACCGAAAGGCCTATGCGCGGCTTACCGGTCGTTCGCTTGACTAGGTTTTTGACTATTTTGATTATCTTAGGGAGAGAGCAAATTTGCTCTCTCCCAATTCATTTTTAAAAGGTGAAAATAGACAAAATAAGAAAAAAAAGATAAAATTAAAAATCAAATATGGAATACAAACCAAACGAAATAGAGCCGAAATGGCAAAAGTTTTGGGAAGAAAATAATTCCTACCAAGCAGAAGACTTCTCTAAAAAACCGAAAAAATATATTCTCATTGAGTTTCCTTATCTTTCGGGAGAAGGTCTTCATGTTGGTCACTGCCGCAGCTACGCTGCTTTAGATGCTGTAGCCCGGAAAAAAAGGATGGAGGGCTACAATGTTTTATATCCTATTGGTTGGGACGCTTTTGGCTTGCCGGCGGAAAATTACGCTATTAAAACCGGTATTCACCCCCGGTTAACTACTGAGAAAAACATCGCCAATTACAAAAGGCAGCTAAAAAGCCTCGGCCTTTCTTTCGATTGGCTGAGAGAAGTTAACACTACCGATCCTCAATACTACAAATGGACTCAATGGATTTTCTTAAAACTTTTTGAAAAGGGCCTGGCTTATCAGGCAGAAATACCGGTCAATTGGTGCCCTGCTTGTAAAATTGGTTTGGCTAATGAAGAAGTGGTGGGCGGAGCTTGCGAGCGCTGCGGTGCTCAAGTCGAGAAAAAGGTCTTAAAGCAATGGATGCTTAAAATTACCGCTTATGCCGATAGATTAATAGACGATTTAGAAAAAGTTGACTATTTAGATAAGGTTAAGGCACAGCAGATTAATTGGATTGGTAAAAGCTGTGGAACCGAAATCGATTTTCCTATCAGCGTAGATCAGCAAAATCAGCATAAATCAGCGGTTATTAAAGTTTTTACTACCAGAACCGACACTCTTTTTGGGGTAACCGCCATTGTCATATCTCCAGAAAATCCTTTGGTCGAAAAGTTAATTAAAGAAGAATACAAAAAAGAGGTTGAAAAATACATTGAAGAAGCTAAAAAGAAAAGCGATTTTGAAAGAGGGCAATTGGAAAAAGAAAAAACCGGAGTTTTTACCGGCTCTTATTGTATCAACCCGGCTAATGATGAAAAAATTCCCATTTGGGTGGGGGATTACGTCATAGCCGCTTATGGCGGCGGAGCCGTCATGGTGGTGCCGGCCCACGATTACCGCGATTACGATTTCGCCAAAAAATATGGATTAGAAATTAGAGAAGTTATTTCTGGGGGCGATGTTTTGGAAGAGGCATTTGTTGATTATGGGACCTTGATAAATTCTGGCCAATTTAATGGCTTATCGTCTGAAGAGGCGATTGAAAAAATTACTGCTTGGCTAGAGAAAAAAAGAGAGGGCAGAAAAACTGTTCAATACAAATTGCGTGATTGGGTTTTTTCCAGGCAGCATTATTGGGGAGAACCGATTCCGATTATCCATTGTCCAAGATGCGGCGTCGTCCCTGTTCCAGAAAAAGATTTACCGGTTGAACTTCCTTATGTTGAAAAATACCAGCCGACAGGCACCGGTGAATCTCCTTTGGCTGTGATTTCTGAATGGGTCGATATAAAATGCCCCAAATGCGCAGGCCCAGCTAAAAGAGAAACCGACACTATGCCCAATTGGGCGGGTTCCAACTGGTACTATATGCGCTATTGTGATCCTGAAAACGATAAAGCGATATCTGACCCTAAAAAGTTAAAATATTGGCTACCGGTTGATTGGTACAACGGCGGCATGGAACACACCACCTTGCATTTACTTTATTCAAGGTTTATTTATAAATTTTTATATGATATTAAAGTGGCTCCAACCGCTGAACCATATCAAAGACGAACTTCCCACGGCATAGTTTTAGCTGAAGATGGAAGAAAAATGTCAAAATCCTTTGGAAACGTTATTAATCCAGATGAAATTGTCAAAAATTTTGGGGCAGACACTCTAAGAATTTATGAGATGTTTATGGGTCCTTTTGACCAAGCCATTGCTTGGAATACTCAAGGAGTGAAAGGAGTTTATCGATTTTTAGAAAAAGTTTGGAAATTGGCTTTGGAATCTTCTGATAATAAAAAAAGCAGCCCAGAAATCCAAAGAGCTCTCCATAAACTCAATAAAAAAATAGATGAGGACTTGGAAGCAACTAAATTCAATACGGCCGTCGCCGCTTTTATGGAATTTATTAATTTGTGCCAAGAGAAAAAAGAAAAAGTCGGGCGGGATGTCATTGAAAAAATGTTAATTTTGCTTTCTCCTTTTGCTCCCCACCTAACCGAGGAGTTGTGGCAGACAATCGGCGGCAAAAAAAGCGTCTTTTTTGAAAAATGGCCAAAATATGACCCAAAATTAATCAAGGCAGAAACCATCACTTTAATTGTCCAAGTAAATGGCAAAGTCAGAGACAAAATTGAGGCTCAAGCAGATATTTCTGAAGAAACAGCAAAAAAACTTGCAATTTCTCAAAAAAAGGTTCAGAATTGGCTATCTGGCAAAGAAGTCAAAAAAATAGTATTTGTACCGAATAAACTAATAAATATAGTAATTTAATTATTAATTAATCTTCGTTCAGTCAATTTTGCATTTTGCCTTTTGCATTTTAAATTTGACTGAGCGAAGCGAAGGAACATGTGTGGGATAATAGGTTATCTGGGTAAAAAAAATGCAACCCCGATCTTAATTGAAGGATTAAGAAGAGAAATTTACAGGGGTTATGATTCCTCAGGTATCGTGGTTTTCCAAAACGGAGAACCTTTTTGCGCTAAAGCGGTAGGAAAACTGGAAAATTTAGAAGCAAAATTAACGAACTCTTCTCCGGTCGGCGAAATTGGTCTTGGTCATTGTTTGCCACCAGATACATTAATTCAGCTAGTCAATGGGAATATAAAGGAAATTTCAAAACTCGTAAACAATGACAAAGTCTCAATTATAAATCCTAATACTTTAAAATTATCGAGCGGAGAAATTAAAATCCTTC
>Ga0210049_1000687_pt1 | contig 29649 bp, 28 predicted proteins | sample CryGeyCG2014_300_2_FD_183964 | JGI IMG/M metagenome (GOLD analysis project Ga0210049, IMG submission 183964) | Groundwater microbial communities from aquifer - Crystal Geyser CG06_land_8/20/14_3.00 (SPAdes) (version 2) | ecosystem: Environmental > Aquatic > Deep subsurface > Groundwater | place... | reverse complement strand
GGATGGACACTAGGTAATAAGCGGTCGGGGATAGTTTTTGATTTGATCTATCCGAGTAGGAAAACATAAAAAAACCGAGCCGTCAAGAGTCGGCAAAAAGATTGTATAACTGAAAAGGACTCAAGAGATAAAGCCCCTAATTGCAAGAACTCTCATCCATCCCTGGACTGACCCTCCGGGGAAAATGGGCCTCCGTGAAGGGACCATTCATGTTTGGAGGGCAAGAATTCCGGAGTGGTCGGAGCACTTGAGCCGGCTTGAGGAACTCCTTTCAAAGGAAGAATCCTTAAGGATCAATAGAATGGGAAACATGCCCCGCCGCGCAGAGTTTATTGTCGGCAGGGGCATTTTGCGCCTGCTCATTTCAAGATATACCGGAATGATTCCATGTGAGATCATCTTCAATTCAGGCCCGACTGGAAGACCTTATCTCGAAAACCCAAAAGGCAAAGAGGGACTTTTCTTCAGTCTTTCACACTCTGGTGACTGGCTATTGATAGCCTTCGGCAAAGAAGAGCATTTCGGCATTGACCTGGAGTTTAAGAGAGATTCCATAGACCCTCTTGCCATCTCAGAGCGGTTTTTTACCGGGGCAGAGAACTTACTGATTCAAAGCGCGGCAACTTCTGTGCGCAAAGACATCTTCTATGAAATCTGGGTCAGGAAAGAGGCCTGTCTTAAGACCATGGGTATTGAGCTGGCCCGTGGGTTAAAGGCCGTAGAGATCAGTGGCGATCAGGGATTGATCTCACTAAAGGATAGGAAAGGCGCCTCGGTTCAACAGCAAAGCCTTTTCTGCAAAAGCATCTCTCTTGATCCCGATTATGCGGCCGCTCTCGCTTCAGGCGCAGCCATCAAAGAGATCCTCCAATTTGAAGCTCAGGCCTCCTGTTTTATGAGCATTTTCTAATTTTCGTCTCACGGCGCTATGGATCAGCGTGCTTCCTGCGAAAGCCGGAGCCCAGGCTTTTCTGGATGCCGGATCAAGCCACGCGTGAAGAATGACCAGATCATTACGAGACGATTAATTGCCGCCTCGACTATTTCGCGAAGCGAAACTTAACGAGAGATCACCCCTCGCGGGCTGGACCAGGAATTACAGGCCGGGTAGCAAGGGCGCAGATTAATCCCTCGGCTCCCTTCAAAAGCTCCCTCAGCATATTGAGGTTCCACCAAATACTGAGGCTAAGAAAGTCGTTTCACGCTTCTCTTCGCTTCTACCTTATTAATCTAATCTTCCGTTATCTATTGATTATTCCAGCCTGCTGCCCTTCCCCGGTTGCTGGCAGGCCGTTTGCAGTTAGTATTTCCATGATCCGGTGTCATCCTGTGCATGAAGGTTCTTGCGGAGAAGATCGTTGAACTGACCCGGCCCTCCTCTTCCCTGATCGCCTTTTGAATGGAAAGAAAGAGATGCGTGCGCTGCGACTTCTGCGGGAGTGTGGAAAACGCCACGACTAAGAATGAAGTCAATCTTATATGCATCCCGACTCTGCTTAAACAAGATTGTTTCTCATTATGTGAAAGGATTTAGGAAAATACAATGAAAGTGCTTCTTCTATACCCAAAATACCCTGATACCTTCTGGAGCTTTAAATACGCGCTGTCCTTCATATCCAAGAGGGCCGTTCATCCACCGCTTGGCCTCCTCACGGTTGCCGCCATGCTTCCTGAAAAATGGGAAAAGAAACTGATAGATATGAATGTCACCAGCTTAAAAGACAAGGACCTTCAGTGGGCCGATTATGCATTTATAGGTGCCATGGCAATTCAGAAGGAATCAGTGAAGGAACTTATTTCCAGGTGTAAGGCGTGGGGCCTTAAGATTGTGGCAGGCGGCCCGCTCTTTACCGCCTCCCCCGAAGATTTCCCTGAAGTAGACCATCTGGTTCTAAATGAAGCCGAGATTACTGTCCCGCAGTTTCTAAGAGATCTCGATGAAGGCACAGCCAGGCATCTCTACACCTCGGATCTATTCCCAAGTTTAGAAAAGACTCCGACCCCTCTCTGGAAACTCCTTGATATGAAGCGTTATGTCTCCATGAGTATACAGTATTCACGCGGCTGTCCCTTCAGTTGCGAATTTTGCGATATTACCACCCTCTATGGCCACCGTACTCGAACCAAGAATAGCAGCCAGATACTGGAGGAATTGGAGGCATTGTATTCACTTGGCTGGAGAGGCGGTGTCTTTTTTGTGGATGATAATTTCATCGGCAACAAGAAAAAACTCAAAGAAGACTCGCTCCCTGAAATGATCAACTGGATGAAGAAAAAGAAACACCCCTTCAAATTCGCTACCGAGGCTTCAATAAATTTGGCTGACGATGAAGAACTGATGAAGCTCATGATCGATGCAGGTTTTGATTCCGTCTTTGTCGGCATAGAAACGCCGGATGATGGGGCTCTAAAGGAATGCAAGAAGTTTCAGAATACCCATCGCGATCTTATTGCCAGCGTGGATAAAATTCAAAAATTCGGGTTGCGGATGCGTGGCGGCTTCATCGTAGGGTTTGACAGTGATTCACCTGCTATATTCGATAAGCAAATCGAGTTCATACAGAAAAGCAAAATCGTTACGGCCATGGTGGGAATGCTTAATGCGCCCCGCGGCAGTCAGCTTTATGAACGTCTCTTCAAAGAAGGGCGTTTGTTAAACGAGGTTACCGGAGACAATACTGATTTCTCCACCAATATCATCCCCAAGATGGGTTATGAAAAGCTGGCTGAAGGATACCGAAAGATAGTAAGCAGTATCTATTCCCCCCAATTATATTATGAGCGGGTGAAGGAATTCCTGAGGCAATACAAGCGTACGGGAAAGAGACAATGGCACTTTCAGTTCAGGTACCTCAGGTGGCATTTCCCTTATCTGGGCGCCCCCTTCAAGGCACTTATGATATTAGGCATAAAAGATAGTGCCCGCGTCTATTACTGGAAGCTCTTGTTCTGGTCTTTGTTCAGACGTCCACAGGTACTTCCCCTTGCTATAGCGTATTCAATTTACGGATTCCATTTCCGAAAGGTATTTCAATTAATTTAACCTTAGAAATCGCCATGGTTGTGAAATGTGTTAATGATATTTTCTTCAGGATTGAGAGTAACGAGTAATGTTGCCCTACACGGTTGCAGAAAAGCACAAGGAGCATGGGTTTAAATAGTCCCACCGGCTGGATCGAAAACTTATCTCCTTGAGGAGATGCCAAATCGTGTGCAAAACAGTTTACATTGAAACAGAGGATGCCTGGGATGCAGGAGCTGTGTTGAATGCAGGTATCTGTAACGCGTTATTGTTTGGCCGATTTCCTGTTGTACGGCCAAAGGCAATTTTATGAACCCAATAACCATATCGGAAAATTTAGGGAGGGTCGAATGAAACCGGAAAATTCAGGGAAGATAAAATTTGGAGTCTGGGGCCTCATAGTTGGGGCAGTAGTTGTAATGATCATAGGCTTTGCATGGGGTGGCTGGTTAACCCAAAGTAGTGCGGAAAAGATGTCCGGCGAGGCGGTCTTGGCGAGTCAGGCAGCGATCTGCGTCGCACAATTTGTAAAGCAACCTAACTATGAGCAACAACTTAAAGACTTAAAGGAGTTAGACTCCTGGAAGAGGGCTGAATTCATTGAGAAGGGGGGCTGGGACAAAATGCCCGGACAACAAAAAGCCGGTTCGTATGTAGCTCAGGCATGCGCCAAGGGGATTGAAGTTTTGGTCGTCAAATAAGAAATCCCAGCATCTTACGAAGGTGATCCGTGGTTTATTTACATGGGTCACCTTTTTTTCGCTTTTATTGACAATATCAGTCTGTCTGATGCCCTTCCCCGGTTACCTGCTGACCCAAATTCAGCGGCCTTATTGAAGGTCCAATCTCTTTTTCTTCTTGAACTGATTTGAAGCTTTAACTAACATTCTTACGTTTGGAGAGTTTAGATTGATCCACTTGCATCTCAATAATGAGAATCGGGAACTCCTTATGCGTACAGTTAAGTAAAAAAGGGAGAAAGGATATGATCCGGTCAGAAGGCAGAGCACTCTCGTCAGGCACTCAACTTGAGAAGTCTCAAACGGGAATAAAGGGTCTGGACGAGGTCACAAGGGGAGGACTACCCAAAGGCCGGCCGACACTGATTTGTGGAGGTCCCGGGTCCGGCAAGACACTGCTGGCTTCGGAGTTTTTAGTGAGAGGAGCCCTAAAATTCGGCGAGCCGGGCGTCTTTATGTCCTTTGAAGAGACGAGCGATGATTTGACAAAAAACGTCGCTTCCCTTGGATTTAAGTTGGATGATCTTGTAGCTGAAAAGATGATTTTCCTCGACTACGTTCTAATTTCCCGCAGCGAAATCGAAGAGACCGGAGAGTATGACCTGGAGGGGTTATTTATACGCCTTGAATATGCTATCGCCTCAGTCGGAGCAAAGCGAGTGGTACTTGACAGCATCGAGACGCTCTTTGCCGGAATACCTAACCCCGCGCTTGTACGGGCGGAGATTAAGCGGCTGTTTCAATGGCTGAAGAACAAAGGCATGACAACTATCATCACAGGCGAGCAAGGGGAAAAAACATTCACGCGTCACGGGCTGGAGGAATACGTTTCCGACTGCGTAATTTTTCTTGACCACCGGATATCCGACCAGGTCTCGACCCGCCGAATCCGCATAGTCAAATACCGCGGCTCCGCACACGACACCAACGAGTTCCCCTTCCTTATAAACGAGAATGGGATTACCGTGATGCCCATCACCTCGCTTGGATTGAGGCACATTGTCACCAACGAAAGGATTTCAACAGGTATCCCGAGGTTGGATGCGATGCTGGGAGAAAAAGGATATTATCGCGCAAGTTCAGTCCTTATCTCCGGTTCAGCCGGAACCGGCAAGACGAGCTTTGCCTCACATTTCGCAGATGCTGCCTGCCGAAGAGGCGAGAAGTGCCTTTTTTTTGCTTTTGAGGAGTCCGAATCTCAGGTGATTCGCAATATGCGTTCAATCGGCATAGATCTTGAGCAATGGGTTAAGAATGGACTTCTGATATACAACGCGGACCGCCCCACGATTTACGGACTGGAGACCCACCTGTCGGTTATGCAAGAAATGATCAACGAATTCAACCCGAGGGCGGTGATAGTGGATCCGGTCTCAAATCTTAACGCAGTTGCCAATAACATTAATGTTAAAATGATGCTGACCCGCCTTCTGGATCAGTTGAAATTGAATTCGATAACAACGGTTCTCACGATATTGACGCAGGGGTCTCAAGCTTCTGAATCAACTGATGTGGATATCTCATCGTTAGCCGATACGTGGATACGGCTTAGAGACACTGAATCCGGTGGCGAGCGAACCCGTGGAATGTACATTCTCAAATCCCGCGGGATGCCTCACTCCAACCAGGTCCGCGAGTTCCTTCTGACCGACAAGGGAGTTGACATCATGGACGTCTATGTCGGGCCTGAAGGCTTTCTTACAGGCTCTGCAAGGGTTTTCGGGGAGGCTCAGGAAAAAGCTAAGGATGCGGCCCTAGAGCAGGATGCGCAGATGAAAGAGCGTATTCTGGAAAGAAAGCGCAAGGAGATGAAAGCGCGTATTACAGAAATCCGCGCCGAGTTCAAAACGCAGGAAGCCGCGATCAAGGAATCTATAAGACAAGAGAAATTGCGACAAAATAAGGCTTCAGAGAATCGAGACGCGATGGCCCATATCCGCAAAGCGAACTGATCCTGTCGCATGTCGGGGAGACCGGAAGATGAGGAACAGCGCCCGTTAGTGCAGTAAACCTAGGAAAGATGGGAGACAAAGTGGCGACAAAGACAGGAATAGTCAAAAAGAATCAAGCAAACTCTAAGTCCGCAATTAAGGCCTGGGAATTGCGGCTCTATGTGGCGGGCCAGACGCCGAGATCTATGGCCGCATTGTCCAATCTGAAAAAACTATGCGAAGAACATCTGCATGGAGAATACCGCATCGAAGTTATTGATCTTCTTGAGACTCCGGCGCTGGCCAAGGGGGACCAGATCTTCGCCATACCGACTCTGGTGCGTAAACTCCCAGAGCCGATAAAGAAAATCATCGGGGATCTGTCAAACGAAGAACGCGTTCTTATAGGTCTCAACCTGAAACCCATCGTCTGAGAGCCTCGAAGCCGTCCTTCGTTCCCACTGCGCGTTCCCCGGGGCAACCTGAATTTAGGTCGCTAATGGTGGCGGTCGGGAAGATCTGAGAAGAGAGGAAAATTCTCATGGAACCGAAAAAAGTGAAAGATTTAACCAAGGAGTTTGAAAAGGCCCATACGCTGAATGGCGATAGAAAGTACGTTTTGCGGCTCTACGTAACAGGGACAACACCCAGGTCCATGAGGGCCATCAAGAACATCAGGAAGATCTGCGACGAGCAATTGAAAGGCGCTTACGAGCTTGAGGTGATAGACATCTACCAACAGCCTATGCTGGCCAAGGGGGATCAGATTATCGCTGCCCCTACCCTGCTGAAGAAACTTCCTCTACCCTTGAGAAGGTTTATCGGCGACATGTCCGACACACAACGAATTGTTCTCGGGCTGGATTTACGGACAAATGGGAAATAAATGAGCAAGCAGGAGCACAACGTAAAAGACCTTCTCGCTAAAAATGAAGACCTCCGATTACGTCTGCAAGAAGCCCTCGACACCCTTCATGCGATACGGAGCGGAGAGGTAGATGCCCTGGTCGTTTCCACAACCGGAGGCGATCGGATCTATTCCATAGAGGGTGCCGAACGCACCTCCAGGTTAACCCTCGAAAAGTTGAACGAAGGGGTTTTGAATATCTCAGAGGATGGAACGATTCTATATTTCAACATCCGTTTTGCTGAAATGCTCAAATTGCCTCTTCAGAATGTAGTCGGCTCCTCATTACGCGCGCTAGTCTTTCCAGCAGACATAACTTCCTTCGATACACTTTTTGAGCAAAGCAAAATTGAACAATGCAAAGGAGAGGTCTCTCTTGCCTCAGGAGATGAAGCTCTTATACCGATGCAGTTTTCCTTCAGTACTTTGAAATTAGATGATATTTCGCTCACTTGTATCGTGGCGGTGGATTTGACCCAGCAAAAGCAAAGAGAGAAGTCACTTGAGACCGCTCTCTCCGAGGTCAAAAGGCTTAAGGATCAACTAGAGGACGAGAATGTTTTTTTCCGCCATGACATTCAGATGAAGCATCAACTCGAAAATATTGTCGGGCAGAGTGATGTTCTCAAGCATGTTCTGTACCGAGTGGAGCAAGTTGCTCCTTCCGACACTACGGTGCTGATTCTTGGGGAGACGGGCACGGGAAAGGAGTTGATAGCTTCCGCCATCCACCTCCTGAGCGCTCGCAAGAACCGACCGATGATCACCGTAAACTGTGCCGCCCTGCCGGCCAATTTAATTGAGAGCGAGTTGTTCGGTCGCGAAAAGGGGGCCTTTACAGGGGCTGATACCCGGCAGGTGGGCCGATTTGAAATCGCCAACGGTTCCACCCTCTGCCTTGACGAGATTGGGGAACTGCCGCTTGATTTGCAGGCAAAGCTGCTCCGGGTTATCCAGCATAATGAGTTTGAACGTCTTGGCTCGTCGCATACCGTCAAAGTGGATGTTCGGATCATAGCAACTACCAATCGAGAGCTGGAGGAGGAGGTCCGCAATGGCCTGTTTCGCAAGGACCTTTACTATCGCCTTAACGTCTTTCCCATCACAGTGCCCCCCCTGCGGCAGCGCAAGGATGACATCCCACTTTTGGTACGTGCCTTTGTAGAGCGATATGGCAGGAAGTTGCGGAAACAGATCACCTCTATTCCCAAGGAGGCGATGAGATCTTTGCAGGATTACCCGTGGCCCGGGAATGTCAGGGAGCTTGAAAGCGTAATTGAACGGTCCGTGATCATGTGTGCCGGACCAATCCTGAAGTTGGCGGATAAACTTGAGCTTTTCTCGCTCCCTCTTTCATCCGGCACGAGAACTTTGCAGGAGACGGAGCGAAACCAGATCCTTAAGATCCTTTCGGAAACAAAATGGCGCATAGATGGGAAGGGAGGGGCTGCCGAGATCCTGGGCCTCCACCCGAGCACCCTGAGAGCCAGGATGCATAAGCTCGGGATAGTCCGCCCGAAGACAAGAGAGATTGATTAGGTCGTCCAGTTCCTTCAGAAGCACCCCCTCAATATATTGAGGTTCCACCAAATATTGAGGCCAAACAAGTCGCTTCACTCTTCTCCAATCTTCTCCCCCGTTAATTTAATCCTACGTTATCTATAGATTATTACATTCTCCTCCCCTTCCCCGGTTGCTGGCAGGACAGTTGCAGATAGTGATTTCATGATCCTGCTCATCATAAGAATGAAGGTTCTTGCTGAGAAGCGAAAGGAGCTGTCGCAGACCATCGCTTCCCTGAGCGTCTCTATACGGACAGAAAAGGGATGCAGGCGCTGCGACTTCTGCCAAAATATGGAGGATGAAAATGAACTCCATATTCTTGAAGAATGGGATACCCGCAGGGACCTTGATAGCCACCTGAAATCAGAGCGCGCTACGGTACTTCGCGGGGTGATAAACCTTCTCCAGGAGCCATACGAAATGAAATTATACACAGTAGCAGCAGAAAAATGAAGACGGAAGAACGGTCCCGGGCAGCATCTCACTGACCGGGATGACTGGGGCCGAAGTGAGATTACTCGAACCAAATTACGAAAGGAGGAATACCATGAAATCAGGCACGAGGGACGAAGCAGAGGGCAAGTGGCATCAGGTTAAAGGTAAGGTCAAAGAGGTCACCGGGAAAGTCATCACGAGTCCCGACCTGGAAGCCGAAGGCAAAGAGGAAAGCAAGATGGGCAAAGTTCAAGAAAAGGTCGGCGAGATCAAACGGATCGTCGGCAAATAGGGCGGCATGTCATACGCCGGGTACTCGAGCAATGTCCTCAATGCAAGTATGAAATGAAGGATATCGCATCCACGATGTGGCAGCATGGGCACCCCGCGCCGAAGATGACCCAGTCAACAAGCCTGTAAACGACATAAGCGGGTGGAGAGCGTAACTATCCGGATGTTCATGGATGGAATAGTCCGAATGTAAATTAAGGGTTAGGTTTATCAATCCTAGAAAGGAGTCGAACATGCTGTGGACCATCTTTGTAATTCTCCTGGTCTTATGGGCGCTGGGATTAATTACCGGTTACACGATGGGGGGAGTCATTCATGTCCTGCTGGTCATCGCCATCATAGTGGTGCTGGTCCAGGTTATCCAGGGACGAAGACGATTATAACCATTTAACTCTTGCCTGAAAAGGCGAGGTATTTAGAGAGAGGAGTAACTGCGATGAAAAAGAGAAATCTGTTTATACACGCTTTATTGATTCTTATGCTGGTAGCAACCTTTATGGCATGTGCCTCAACATCCAAACAGTCAGGCACAGGTGAATACGTGGACGATTCAGTAATAACAAGCAAGGTAAAAGCCATGCTAGCCAGTGATGATTTTCTCAAGTCATTCGAGATCACTGTAGAGACTTACAAGGGCAGTGTTCAACTGAGCGGCTTCGTTGATTCCCAAAAGGCAGTAGATAAAGCCGGTGAAATCACTCGCGGCGTCGCGGGGGTTACTTCCGTGAAGAATAATCTGAACGTGAAGAAGTAAAAAACGGCCCGGTTTGACGGAAAGAGCCTGGCAGCCGCTGTCGCACGGAATCATGGATTTTTGATAAAACAGCGGCAGCCAGGTTCCAATGGAAATGGCTTGCGGGCCTGGGACGCTCTGTTAGGAGGAGACAAATCATGTATCTATCGCTGATCATAATAACTTTGCTTCTACTGGGAATTGTAATCCCCAGCATACAGAACAGCGTGCCTTTAAGCCTGAAATTTATAGCATGGGATCATCAGATGTCTTTGGCAGCACTAATCTTTTATTCTTCCCTGATAGGCGGGATTATTGTGGCTGTTCTGGCCCTGCCCAAGCTGGTGAAGAAATCCTTTTATGTCAGAAGGCTGAACAAGGAGATATATAATTTACAAGGAAAAATTCTGGAACTGGAGAAAAAGCATGCCTGCGGTGTTCAGACAGAATAACCATCCCTTGAAAGTTATGGGCCATTGTAAGGACAAGAATTTTCTTTAACTGCGGTTCCAAGAATGGAGGTTCTAAATGGGGGAAAGCACATTAACAGCGGTCGGCAGAGTCACCAAAAAGGCGGTTTTAGGTGCCATCAAGGGCACAGGCGAAACGACAAAAGCCATTGTTGAGACGACTGCCGATCTTGTGAGAGCGACCATTGCCGAAGTGGCTGATTTAACTGCAGCAATTGAGAAGAGAGCGGCAGAGATCACGTCAGGAGCGGTCGAGGCCTCAACCGAAGCCAGTGGAGACCTATTCACGACCATAAAATATACTGTCTATGGAATTGTGAAGGCCGGCGCAGAGTTGGGGGCAGATGTTGCTAAGACTGCTGTTGCAGCCACTGAGGGAGCCATCAAGGCTGCGGCCAAGGCCGGCTCTGACGTCAGCTCGGCAACCAAAGAAGCTGTCACTGGGGCTATTGAAGCCGGCGACACAATCGGTACAAAGGCATCCAAGAGCGTGAGGGATGCCCTTACAGCTTCAATCAAAGGCGCCAAGGATTTTATCAAGGCACCTCGTAAATAGATAAGGCAGGAACCCATATCACTATTTTTAATTCGACCCTGCTTATTAATTTCTGCTGATCAACCAAGAATGACTTATCATGAGGCGTAACTACTCAGGTTCAAAATTCAAGGGTTCACGGTTCAAGGTTAGAGGGCCATAAAGAACGAAAGCCAACTAACCCTCATGCCGGGGCACAACGAAGCATGAAAATGCCGCATGTCATTGCCGACTCGATCCGGAATCCAGGTCGTCATTCCGGTGAAAGCCGGAACAAGGACTGGATAGTGCCCTACGCCGCTATGACCATCTATTTTCATATAAACCGTGAACTGTGAACCTGACAAACTAAGTAGTTATCATGAGGCGTTTAAAATGAGCAAAGTCATCTATATAAAAGGATTATGTGCAATAACACTTATAATGGCAGTTTGGAGCTTGCCGGGTTGTGGTGAGAAGCAACAGGCCCAGCGTACGCCTGCAACAGTGACCAAAGGCGATGTAAAGAAAGGAACCAAGGAAGCTTATAGTAGAACAGTCAACACCTATACGAAAAATCAGATGGAGACATATAGGGAGCTGGCGCAAGACACCCCATCTGATTACGGAAAGGATATTAGCTACGAGCTTACTTATTAACCTAAAGTTGTACATCTAATAATTTGTTAATATTAACTATTTAGAATTGGAGGAGTCATGTATAAACTGGGATTATGGGCAATGATGTTTATGGCTGCGATTTGGGTCTTTTCCGGTTGCGGTGAGAAGGAACAGGACCAGAGCAAACCCGCAACAGTTACCAAAGAAGAAGTCAAACAAGAAGTCAAAGAAGCCTATAAAGCAGCCGCTACCTATACCAAGGAGCAGATGCAGGCATATAAGGACCAGGCGGAATCCAAACTGGCTGGTTACGCAAAGGACATTGATCAACTGAAGGTAAAGGCGGAAAAACTGGAAGGAGATGCGAGGGTAAAGGCCGAGCAACAGATAACGGCATTGCGCCAAAAACGGGATGCAGTGTCTGAAAAATTAAAGGAGCTGAGTTCTTCCAGCGGAAGTGCGTGGGAGCAGTTAAAATCAGGATTGGATGCGGCCATGGATGATTTGATTGACGCCTACAAGAAGGTAGTTGCCGAGTTCAGCAATTCCTGACAACAGTTATCTTATAAGCCACCAGGAGCCCGTTGGGAAACACAAGGGAGGGAGGAGCCAAGTTATGTCATTTAAGGATAACCTCAAAACCAGAATTAAGGCCGACGGGCTTTTTGGGCAACTTGCATCTACAATTAAAGAGCCGCCTGGAAAGCGTTGGATGGACAAGGCCCTCACACATGAACTTCTCGCTATGACCGATTTTGAATACAAGAAGGTAAGCGGCCTCGACCTCTACACACGGCCATTTGAGGGAGGCACCTTGGAGGTTCTGGTCTTAGACAACGAATTGCCCATCTATCACACCACCATATCCGACGTTGTCCTGCGCAAGGCTCCTTATTGGCAACAGATGTTCAGCATCAGGAATATCAAGAAAATCATGAATCATCATGATGTTCTTGTCACCACGGGAAAGGAGTCACTTAACAGAATACACGAAAATGCGCTTGCACTAATTGATCTAACCTACACCAGGAATGATCTGGCATCCCTGCTGGAGGAGGCGCGCCAGGGTATTGACAAGAAATCCATCACGCAGATCCGAGAATCATTGGACCTCTTTTTTACTATACTCGATTTCCAGCCAGTCTCTGTCGGAGTGCAGGAGAAGGATTTAAAGCTCTTTGTCCGGGCAAGAGCCGGCGGCGGCGCTATGCCTGTTTTCAAACATCTGGTTCTCTTCGACGAGGAAACCATGCAGTTGGACCTGAAGAAAGGTACCTTTTCTCCTCAAAGCGACATGGACCTTGCCTGGGTCATTCAATATATCAAGGGCGAGAAAAAAGCCGATCTCCAGGGCCCGGATGTCTTCGCCTTCCTGTACGAATTGGCGCTGGAAAAGGCTGAAGCACATCAGCACGGTGTTGATCAGGAAACTCCATAATCCTTAATGCCATGCTTGATCGTGCATCATAGATACGAGTCTGCGAACCAGAAAATATCTTATACAGATGCTTTCTTCTTAGGAAGTTTCCCCTGATACCAGTTGGCGGCCTGCGGGGCCTTTTGAAACAGATATATGCCCAGAAAGGCTGAGGCAAGGATGTAAACCCCTCCTAAAACCCTGAGTTGCGGAGGAGCGAGGCTCGCTATTACGGCTGAAAACTCTCCCCTGGGAACAAGTGAAAGCCCTGCCCTCAATGAAACTTTCGGCTTTAGGCCGTAAAGCCTTCCTCCTACATAGCCCACGATTACCTTTCCCATCACCGCCCATATCAGCACCACGACGATCAGCAATACGAACGGGACACCCTCTCCGAGGGAAATAGTGGTCCCGAACCAAAAGAAAAAGAAGGGCAGAGTGACATCTTTCACCGGCAGAATAAGGTGTTCAAGTTCAGAAGATCTTCCTGTCTCTGAGAGCATAACACCTGAAAGAAACGCTCCAAGTATCTCCGAAAGCCCAAGGGCCATGGCTACACCCGCGTAAAGGATGGCTGCTCCCACGGTGAGAAGTACCATAAACTCCTTTTGCAGGTGGTTGGAGACAAATTTATCAAGTTTGCTGAACCCATAGTGGCCGAGAACAACAGCCCCAATAAATAACATGGCGATCTTCAGGATTAAAGCTATGCCGGATAAAGGGGTCATTTGCTCACCCGCGGCAGTTTCAGCGAGAAAAGACACCAGCAAAGGGGAGACAAGGTCTTCAAAGATGAGAAGTCCAAGGATGAACTCAGTCTCAGGGTTTGCGAGTCTTTTCTTCTCTTCGAGCATCTTGGCCAGGATTGAGGAACTGGTCGCGTAGCAGACCGCGCCGATTGTAAAAGCGGCAAGTGGACTCAATCCGAACAAAAGCGAAATCCACATCGCTCCGCCAAGGTTTAAAACCACATCCATAAGCCCGGCAGGCGCTATACGCCTTGATATTTCAATCATCCTTTTGAGCGGGAACTCGAGACCCAGAATAAAGAAAAGAAGAACGATGCCTATCTCACCGGCTATGTGTATCCCTTCGTTACCCTTAAAGAGCTGGGTTGTCAGCGCCCCCAGGACCAGGTAGGCAAGAACTGATGGAATACGGAATCTCTGGGAAGTGAAGCTGATCCAGAAAAAGGCGAAGAGGATAATTCCTATAAGAAGAAGGAACGGGATATTGGCCATATGAGACTATTCTTCCCTATAGATAGTTCGAATTCAAAGCTGACAGAGTTTTTCCAGAGACTTTGTTTGCTCCCTTGTCCCTATTGTCATGAGTGTGTCTCCCGGCCTGATAACCTCGTTGGCGTCAGGGCTTCCGATTATCTTTTCACCCCTCTGGATGGCGACAACGGTTGCACCAGTGCGTGTCCTTATCTGGCTTTCGATTATCTTTTTCCCGGCGATGCAACTATCCGCTTGAACCTTGATCCAGTCCATGCGCACACTTTTAAGGAGAAGTTCTATCTTATCATCGCTGACAGGCTGATAATCCACCCCAAGGAGGATACTTGCTACCTGTCTTGCCTCTTCATCAGTCATATTTATAGTGAAATCAGGTTCGTCTTCATCTATGTCATTAAAATGATATATCTCCCTGTGTCCCTCGTGGTGAAGAATAAGGACGAGATGTCCTCCTTCAGCCATTGTAAAGGAATAGCGCTTTCCTATGCCCGGCAGCTCACTGGTTTTTATCTCCATCTTGCATCTCCCCCAAAAACTGGACAGCATTCGATTTCCGACACACTTGCTTCGACTGATTCTAAGTTACAAATCTTGGAGGTTCAAGCATTTTCAGATACGCCTTGCAAACCGGAGAATTCATGGGTACCACGCACCCATTTGGGGAGAGGAACACAAAGAGAAAATCTACACGAACGGTCTCGTGCCTTTTTCGGGGCGATTGCGGGGAGGCCTGGAGCCAAAGAAGCTCCCGGGAGGCATGTGCATGTTCTAAAAAGAGAAACTTTATTTCTCAGAAAGTTCATGCTATGTCTCTTAACTCAAGCTTACGGAGCATTTCATTTCATTCGAATACCTCATTGTTTTCTGATCCTTTTGGGATAGGTTCCCTTGGAGGTTTGAAGCGATAAATGCATCACCACAAGGATAATTCTTTTATAGTCGCTATTATTTTCGGAGCTGCTGTTCTAGCCTCCGTCACCTCATTTTTTGTCCAAAATCGGCACTACATTGAATCTGCTATTGAGGAACAGGTAACCCAGGGGATACAAACAGCAAGAACAATCAGCTTGCAGGTCATAGAGCCCATACGTAGTGCAGCATGGGCCGTTGCCGGGTCTCTGTTCGTCTTTGAAACGGCTACGGGCAAGAGGCCGGTTGATGACCACGAGACCATGCTGATGCTCGAGACGACCAAAAGCAATTTCAATGCCTCCCTAGTATATGTGATGGATCTGAAAGGAGTGGTGGTCGCCTGCACTCCCTATGGCGAGGGAAAGACCCTTACTGGCAAAAGTTATTCCTTTAGGCCGTATTTCACAGAGGCCATGAAAGGTCAAGCAGCCCTTTATCCTGCCCTGGGGGTAACAACCTATGAAAGAGGCATTTATGTAAGTGCCCCTATATACGGAAGAGGCCCGGACCCGCAAGGGGTTCTTGTTGTCAAATGCGGGCTCGATATTGTTGAGGAAATACTCCTGCAATTTAAGGAACCAATGGCCCTTGCATCTCCTGAAGGGATTATTTTTGCGGCAAATCGGCCACACTGGCTCTACTGTCTGTCCCGACCCTCCATAAACGCAGAGGTTATAGAACGGGTAAGGCAAAGTCAGCAGTTTGCTGACAAGCCCCTTGATCCGCTAGCCGGCGCTCTCGACCTCAGCTCTGATATTGTGAAATTAATGGACAAGAAATATTCGATCTTCAGAACTCCCGTGGGCATCGTCGAATCAGGCGGGAAATCTTGGGAACTCATAACACTGATGGAGTTTGAGAGCGCCTATAAGAAAGCGTCGGTTTACGCTGTCTCTGCCGGGGTGGGGGTAATAATTTTGCTGATGGGTCTTTATCTGGCTGACCGGCGAATTAAGATTGCCCTCCGCAAAGAGGCGGCAGCCGGAAGCGAATACCTGGCTACAACACTTGACTCCATCGCAGAGGCGGTTCTCGCCTTTGACGTATCCGGCCGGCTTAAGCATCTAAACCCAGCCGCCGAGAAGCTCTTAGGCCGGATCATGCCGGAAATCCGGGGGATGCCGGCAAAAGAGGTTTTTAGACCACAGCACGAGGCCGGCTTGATCGAAATACAGGAATCTATAGTGGCCGCGCTCAGGGGAGGAGATTCAGAAGTTACAAGGGCTCAATACTTCCGCCTCGAAAATCAGGCAGGGATTCACGATGTAATATTCAGCGTATCTGCCATAAAAAACGAAGATGGCCGGATAGACGGGGCGGTAATGGTGCTTTCTGATATCACCCTCCTGAAGGAAGCCGAGGACGCGCTGCGGCGTGAAAGGGAAAGGCTTTCCATTCTCCTTGACGGGAACCCCATCCCCACGTTTGTTATTGATTGCGAACACAAGGTGGTACTGTGGAACAGGGCGTGTGAGAGCATAAGCGGCTTTGCAAAGCCGGATGTCCTGGGCCGAGTTCTGGACTCCACAATATTCTATCCCCCTCCTCGGAGACCTGTCCTCGCAGATCTGGTGCTTGATATGAACGAGACCGGTATCGCGGATCTTTATCGGGAAAAAGGAATCGCTGCAAGCACCCTCATGGCAGAGGCCTATGAGGCATCAGATAAGCTTAAAATAGCAGGGGTGGAAAGAGATTTCTACTTTTTAGCAGCGAGGTGCAGGGACTCAAAAGGAGAAATCATAGGAGCTATCGAGACTCTTCAGGACATCACCGAGAGAAAAAGGATAGAGAATGAAAGGCTTGAACTTGAAAGAAGGCTCTTTCACGCACAAAAGGCCGAAAGTCTTAGCCGTATGGCCGGAGCGGTAGCCCATCACTTTAATAATATGCTGGCTGCCGTAATAGGTAATCTTGAACTTTCTATGCTTGAGTTGAGTAATAATGAAGATGCCACAAGATCTCTCAATGAGGCTTTCAAGGCCACCCGGAAGGCTGCAGATATGGGGCGTCTGATGCTTATCTACCTTGGTCAGGGCATTACCGAAAGAAAACCTCTTGACCTTTCAGCGCTTTGCAGAGAGGCTTCACCCCTTATTGAGGCCGCATTCGCTCAAAGCATAATTTTTGCCAGGGAATTGCCCGAGCACGGACCAATAATAATAGCTGATGAGGCAGATATCAGACGTCTGATCATCAATCTTACGACCAACGCGGCTGAGGCCCTATCCGGAAAAGAAGGAACCGTTAAAATAGCAATAAGCACAGCATGCCCCTCGAATGAAAAAGAGACGCAGCATTTTCCGGTGGAATGGATACCGAAAGACTCCCGCTACGCCTGCATAGTGGTTTCTGACGACGGTGAAGGAATGGATAATGAGACGTTGGATAAGATCTTCGATCCGTTCTTCTCAACAAAATTTACAGGAAGAGGCCTCGGCCTTGCCGTAACCCTTGGAATTGTGAAGGCTATGGAGGGCGCAATAGAGGTGGAAAGCTCTCCTGGGAAAGGCTCTCTCTTCAGGGTATTCCTGCCTATGGAGCAGGGGGGATATGACCAGTCCAACGGATGGGGATTTTCCGCCGTCTTGACAAGGAAGCCACAGCAAGTATATAAAACAAAAATTCATAATTCTGTAACGGCCTAATACCTCGCTTGGATTCCTGGCACAAAAATTCTCCTCAAGAGGAGCCGGACTCGTCAAACTTATAAAAACAGATATGGTGGGCCACGCAGGCACCAGAGGAAAGGATTTTTTATGATGCATGGAAAAATAGTCGGAACGGGTTCTTTTCTCCCGGAGAAGATATTGTCAAATGATGAGCTTAAACTCATAGTTGACACAAGTGATGAATGGATAACCAGAAGAACAGGCATAAAGGAAAGGCGAATCGCATCCAAGGATAGAGAAGAGAGCACTACGGATCTTGCTGTGGGCGCTTCCCTTAAGGCACTTGAGATGGCAGACATGAGCGCCTCTCAACTTGACATGCTTATCGTGGGGACTGTTACTCCGGACAGCCAGTTCCCTTCCGCAGGCTGCATGATACAGTCAAGAATAGGAGCTACAAATGCGGCTGCCTTTGACCTCTCTGCCGGATGCTCAGGCTTCCTTTACGCGCTTACAATGGCTGACAACGCCATAAGGGCTGGAAATGCGGAAAATATTTTAGTGCTTGGTGTAGAAAGGCTCTCAGGCATAGTTAACTGGCAGGACAGAAGTACCTGTGTCCTCCTCGGAGATGGAGCGGGCGCGGTAATGATATCATCCTCAAATAATGGCAGAGGCATCATGTCAACCCATCTCCAGTCGGACGGAACATTAGGGAACCTGCTTTATTCTTCATACGAAAGCTCCCTTCTTCCTGAATCCCTGGATTGCATAGAACTAAAGCCTTTTCAGCTCAAGATGGACGGAAACAAACTTTTTAAGAAAGCGGTGGGCTGTCTTACCGATATTGCATCCCGGGCTTTGAAGAAAAACAATCTGTCAAGCAGCGACATATCAGTTGTCATCCCGCATCAGGCAAATCTCCGAATCATTATGGCGATGGCTGAAAACCTTGGGATACCGATGGATAAGGTCTTTACCAATCTTGCCCGTTACGGCAATACCTCCTCCGCATCCATACCCATTGCCCTGGACGAGGCCAACCATGCCGGGGTTCTCAAAGATGGCGATCTGGTTCTTATGGCAAGCTTCGGCGCCGGCCTGACCTGGGGCGCCGCTGTCATCGAGTGGGGAAGCTAGGAAAGAACTTAACCAACCGATTCATAAAATCGCCTCTGCCGGTAAAAAGAATCACATTCAAACCTTCCTCTTCCGCCCTGTCGATGTTTCCGGGATGGTCATCTACAAATACAGTTTCATGGGGCAGCGAATTCATCTTTTTCAGTACCAGCGGGAAGATGTCCCTGCTTCTTTTTGTTTTTCCGAGTCTGAAGCTGTTGAATACGTAATCAAAGTATTTGAGGAAACCTTGGTTTTTATCGAGTTCGTAAAGCCAGTCCGTCTGGTCTGTGAGGAGGGAAAGCTTTGTGCCGCGGTTCCTTAGATCTGATAGGATATCGAGCATCCATTTTCTTATGACGAATCTTGAAAGGATCTCGCCCCGAAGCTCCTGATCTGGCATATCAATGCCGGTGCGAAGCCTGAAAGCCTTCCAGAAATCCTTCTCAGTGGCCTTGCCTGCGACGTATCCGCTTTCGTGCACGGCATCAAAACCGATGGAGATAATCCGATCTTCTGGCTGCCCGGCCTTTGCCGCAATAGCCTTAAGGCCCTCGCGAAAGCCTTCCTCAGCTACTACCCCTCCGAAATCCACCATGAGGAATCTGATAGCTCCATTAATCTTATTCATTCTTAGAAATCCCTTCTAACCCCCATGCCCTGATGGGGCACAACGAATGATGAAAATCACCCCCGCCCCTCCCTCCCCCATCGAGGGGGAGGAGGAAAGGGAAGGGGCATTTCCCTTGTTAACTCCCCTGAAAAACTCCATATCGCACTTAGCCACACGATAATGTCCATTCGAGGCGCGCGGATGCGCAATAGAGCAGATGATGCCTATAGTGTCAAGAAGATATCTTCATGCGACTCCCTTATTGTTTTTTCCACAAAGGCACACTAAGATAACATCCATGATTGACTTTGGATAACAGTTCAAAGCACGCCTTGGAATTACTATCCTATCGAGGAGAATAAAGAATAATGGACAGAATTATAACTGTGGAAGGTGTCAAGAAAACGATTTTCGGATCCGGTTCCATAAAGCGGCTTGGCGAAGAGTGCAAGGCACTGGGAGCAAAACGCGCGATAATTATTGCCGACAAGGCGCTCGCAGGCACTACTATCGTTACGGATTCACTTGAGGCACTGAAGAGCGCCTCCATTGAGGTTATACCTTACTTCGAGGTGTTGCCTGAGCCAGCTCCTTCTCTTGCTGATGCGGCTGCGGCTATTGCCTCGAAGGAGGCGGCCGATTGCGTGGTTGGTATAGGCGGGGGGAGCACCATGGATGTCGCCAAAGCAGCCGCGGTACTGACAAAAAATCCCGGCAGCGCTACAGATTATATCGGGCTTGGGCTTGTGAAAAATCCCGGGCTTCCGTCCGTGATGGTTCCCACTACAGCAGGAACCGGTAGCGAGGTTACATTTACGGCGGTCTTTACAATGCGTGAGAGCAAAAGCAAAGGCGGGATCAACAGCCCTTATCTTTACCCGAGCCTTGCTATCCTTGACCCTGAGCTGACCCTATCTCTTCCGCCTTATCCTACCGCCTACACAGGCATGGACGCTCTGACCCATGCCATAGAATCATATACGTCCCTTCAGGCGCATTTTCTCAGTGAGACCCAGTCACTTTCGGCGATAGAACTCATTTCAGGTAATCTGAGGGGTGCCGTCTATGATGGATCCAACATGATATACAGAGAAGGGATGCTTAAAGGAAGTTACCAGGCAGGTCTCGGGCTTGCGATGGCGGGGGTGGGAGCCGTACATGCTCTGGCTTATCCGCTTGGGGCGCTTTTCAATATCCCCCACGGCATCGCAAACGCCACGCTCCTTCCCTTTGTGATGGCCTATAATTATCCGGGCAACACGGAAAAGTTCGCAATGATAGCCCAAGCCCTGGGTGAGGGAATTGATGGTCTGTCCATGCGCGAGGCTGCTTCCAAGGCGGCTTCGGCGGTAGCGCAGCTCTCAAAGGACATAGGCATCCCGGCCAGTCTTAAGGAGCTTCAGATACCGGTTGAAGCCATACCGGAGATGGCTCAGGGCGCCATGAAGGTTGCCAGGCCGCTTGCAAATAATCCCAGACCGGTCACGGTTGATTCCGCCGCTGAGATATACCGACTTGCCTTTAAAGGATAATGTTTGCTTGATTATCAATAATAAAAGGTATCATCTCAATAATTGGGAGGATGGTTTTGCGCAGATCAGGACACGCAGACCAGAAATCAGCTTCTGTAGGTGCGGCTGAAGCCGCACCTACCCCGGATTTTTGAGATCATACAATAAAAGAATAAAGGAGAGATAGATGCCAGGATTTGAAGTCTTAGGAGAAGAGGAAAAAAAGGAAATAATGGAGGTCCTTTCAAGCAAGGTCCTTTTCCGTTACGAGTTCCATGCCCAGAGAAACGGTGTATATAAGGTGGCTGAATTTGAAAAGGCATTCGCCTCATACTGCGGAGCGGGCCATGCGCTTGCCGTCTCATCCGGTACTGCTGCCCTGCGGGTGGCCCTTGCCGCCCTTGGCGTTGGCCCGGGAGATGAGGTCATAACTCAGGGCTTCACCTTTGTGGCCACATGGGAGGCCATACTGGAGACAGGGGCTGTTCCGGTATTTGCAGAAGTGGATGAAACCCTCTGCATGGATCCTGGAGATATACGCAAGAGGCTTTCTGCGCGAACAAAGGCCATCGTACCTGTCCACATGTGCGGAGCGCATGCAAAAATCTCCGACATTATTACCGTATCCTCTGAACTGGGTATACCGGTCATAGAAGATACCGCCCAGTCATGCGGCGGCTCATACCGCGACAAAAAGCTTGGTACCTTCGGAAAGATGGGGTGTTTTTCCTTTGATTCGGTAAAGACAATAACCACCGGCGAGGGAGGAATGGTCATAACAGATGACAAAGAACTCCATACCAGGGCATCCGAATACCATGACCACGGTCACGATCATGACGTAAGGGTGGGAAGGGGCTTGGAGAAGCGCAATTTCATGGGGTTCAACTACCGGATGATGGAACTTCAGGGCGCCCTGGGGCTTGCGCAGCTAAAGAAACTCGATCCTGTAATAATCAAGAGACAGAGAGAAAACAAGAAGGCTCTCAAAGATGCCTTGGAGACAATTAAAGGCATATCCTTCAGGTCTATCCCTGATCCGAGCGGAGATATTGCCTCTTTTCTTATTTTTTTCCTCCCAACCCCTGAAAAGGCCCTGGCCTTCTCAAAGGTTATGGCCCGGGAGGGAAGCCCGGTCGTTTACTGGCATGACAATACCTGGCATTATTATGAGAGATGGGAGCACCTTCTGGAAGGAAAAAGCGTGCTGCCTTCGGGATATCCTTTTAAGAATCCGGATGGAAAGGCACGGGTATCTTGCAGCCCCGGATCGCTTCCAGCGACTTCCGAGCTTCTCTCAAGAGCGCTGACAATACCAATAAACATTGACATGGAAAAGGACCTGCCCGTTAAGCTCAAGGCGATTGAAAATGCCGCCAAATCCCTTGGAGATATATGAGGATAGTCTTCGCAACCGATATACACCACGCCTTTAAGGCGGTGGGTTATCTGCTTGATAACACGAACGCTGATCTCTATCTTATTTGCGGAGACTTGGTTTCAAGATCCTTTTCTACCTACAAGAAGGCTTGGTCTTTCACCGAGGCGGCGGAAGCGCTTTCAAGGGAAAGAGAAAAATCCTGTGCCCTGACGCAACTTCAAGATGGACTCATCAGAAAGGCTGAGCGCATTCTCGAAAGCGAAACAGACACAGACATCAGAAGATCGGCTGAGTGCTACCTTGACTTTTCTAAAAAAGCCGAATCCTACCTGATCAATTCCTATTCAAGGCTCGAAAGCATAATATCGGCTCGACCCGGTAAAAAGGTGTACGTGCTCCCGGGAAATTACGATATGGATCTTCAAAAGACCGCCTTGAAAAATAGGGACCTTCATAAAAAGTCATTTGAAATCGAAGATATAAGGATATCCGGCTACGGAAGTGCAGCCGTTATGACCCCCGGCCTTCCCGAGCACTTGAAAGTCCATTACGATGAAGACGATCTTGTCGGTTTTCTCCAAAGCTCTCAACCTCGCATCATTGTCCTTCACCAGCCGGCATACGGTTTTCTTGACTCCATTGCCTGCTACGGATGCACGGGAAGCAATGCCCTGAGGAGATATCTGGACGACACAAGGGGTATTATTGTCCTTTCGGGCCATAACCATGAGAGCTGGGGAATTATAAACGCCCAGGGCTCTTGCTTTATTAATCCATCCAATTTTGGAAACGCGGCAGATTCCGGGCGCCTTAGGCCTGGCGGCTACTTTCTCGATCTATGTCTTACAGGGGCTGAGGTGCACCGGGCAACCATAAAAAGGCTTGAGAGGGGAAGACCATACTCCATTTATGAAGCCCGGAAGGAGGGCGACGGCTTTTCAAACCTGGTCCTGGATGAAAAGAGATATGCAGGGGCCGGAGGAAAGATTCCTGAGATCAGGCATATCCCTCCCATAAAAGAGCTTTTGCGTATAAAGGAGTTCTTCCTTACACACCAGAGCGCTGATACAGATAAACTTGTCGGGAAGCTACGGGAGATATACCGCGACATAGAGAAAGACGGGATGGAGGTGGCTTTTGATCTTCTGGGCTCCGTGAGTTTCGGGATGGCTGAGGCCCATTCCGACCTTGATCTCGTTGTATATATGAGGAGCAGGGACTGCGTCCTCGATGAGGAAGACACCTGCGGCGTCCCAAGGCCGCTCAGGGCCGTGTTTGAAGCGTTCAGGCAAAAAGGTATAGAGACGGAGGTTTGTGACAGTATTGACATAGAGCGCGTAATGGAAGCTATCATGAGGGAAGATTCAGAAGATGGGCAGTTGCAGCGCTTTATCTTTTACAGAAGCGTATGCAGACCGGTTAACCTGAGACTGATAAAAAAAGCGGAGAATCTCCTCCTCTCGAGGGAAGCCTTTCGGCGTGAGGTGGAAGAATCCCTCAAGGATTACCTGGAGATACTGGTATCGTCTGTAAGACATGTCCAGTCCTTTGACAAATACCGCTCACGTCTGACGGAAAGGGGCATAGAGATTCCTGCTGATATCGAGGGAGCTATCAGGAACTACCTGAGGAGAAGCCCTTTATAAGACACTAACCGCCATGCCCTGAAAGGAGCACAACGAAGCATGAAAAATCACCCCCACCCCTCCCCCGTCTAGGGGGAGGGATTAAAGTAAGGGGCATTTTCATATAAACCATTATCGAAAGGAGGTCTGCTCTCAAGATGAAGAACACATTTTTCATTACAGGTCTATTGTTGATGTTTCTTTTCACCGGATGCGCATCAATAACGTCAGGCCCCGTCCTGGAAGAAAAGATATCTGCCTATAAGAAGGGATATAAGGTCGGCGTCATTGCGACCAAGGCGGGAAATTTTGAAACCCCGCCCTATATCTCTACAAAGATAAAATATGAGCTTACTGAGATACTGAGGTCCGAAGGCATGCTTTCGGAAGGGGCCGGAAGCGGAAAGACCTTGTCGGTTTTTATCGAAACCTCAGCCAGGTACATTGGCGGCGCATCAGGTACCGACAGATATTCCGAACTGCAATCCCGTGTGATACTCAAAGATGTCAACGATCCATGCTACACGGCAAGCACCTCTATTAGCGCCTACAACGGATTCGGTGCAGTGCTCAGCGATTTTGTGGAGAGAAACCACGCAAAAGACATTTTTGACTTTATAAAGAGGGCCTCCGCAGGTGATTAAGGCGCGCATCCCCGCAGAGAAACCTGCTTCTAAATACGGCACCTATGCCGGTGCCGTAAAAGGATTTACCTGGAACGGGTTAAGAGAAGAGTTCACCTGGCCGATAGACGACAAGGTAAATATCGTACACCAGGCCATTGACCGCTGGGGCAAAGAAAGCAGCACAAGGGATCGTAAAGCCCTCATATTTGAAAAAGGAGACAGGAACGTCTCCTTCACCTACAGGGAATTGATGGAGGCCTCATCCAGGTGGGCCGGCATGATCAGAAGCCTGGGATTTGGAACAGGGGACAGACTTCTTGTTTTTCTCCAGTCGTCTCCGGAGTTTTTCTGCGCCCTGCTCGGCTGCGCCAGGATTGGAGTAATATTCTGCCCCATCTTTACCACCATTGGAATCGAGGAATTGGAAGAGCGCATCGCCAACGCCGAGCCGAGAGGGATTCTTACCCATCTCGACCTTGCAGAAAGGCTTCCGCTTGACTATGCCTCCTCCGGGTATTCCGTTATCTATACCGAAGGAACCGCCCCGGGGCTTTTTCACAATGAATTCATAGCCCCTGATCTGCTCAAGGAAATGCCCGAGTGGATTGAACCCGAATGGCTTGAAGAAGAAAGCCCCCTCTACCTCATCTATACATCCGGTTCCACAGGCCCTCCCAAAGGAATCCTGCACGCCCACGGCGACATGTTAGGGCACCTGGCTACCGGAAGATATGTACTGAATTTGGGGCCTGATTCCGTTTTGTGGACGGACGGAGATCCGGCCTGGATCACGGGCACGATTTACAGCACCTTTGTGCCGTGGCTTTGCGGTGCGGCAAGCGTTGCCCAGGGAGCGGTTTTCTCAGCTTCCACGTGGTATAGAACCATAGAAAAATACGGGGTTACTGCCTGGTACACGACCCCTATGACAATCAGGAGGCTTATGGAGGCGGGTGACGACCTTACCACAAGATATGACTTCTCGCGTCTCAGGCATGTCTGCGCGGTGGGCGAAGCACTGCTCCCTGAGCTTTTCTATTGGTTCAAAGACAGATTTGGTCTATCGCCCCATGACACGTGGTGGATGAGTGAAACGGGAATAATTTGCATCGCCAATTTTCCGTTCCTCGATATCAAGCCTGGTTCGATGGGAAAGCCTCTTCCCGGCATGGAAGCGGCCATCATGGATGAGACGGGTGAGGCGCTTCCTCTCCTCAGCATGGGAGAACTCGCACTAAAAGTTCCCTGGCCCGGCCTCATGAGCGGAATATGGAAGGACAAGGCCCGCTATGACCTTTACTTCAGGCACAAGGGCTGGTTTCTTACCGGGGACATGGCCCTGAAGGACGAGGAGGGGTACTTCTATCATCAAGGCAGAGTAGATGATCTCATGAAGATAGGGGAAAAGATGGTCGGCCCCTATGACATAGAGCAGATACTGTCCAGGCACCCTGCGGTCTGTGAAGCCGCCGTCATAAGCAAGGCTGGAAAGGGAGGGCAGCCTTATCTAAAGGCCTTCATAACGCTCAGCAGTGCCTTTGCCCCTTCAAACCGTCTTAATCAGGAGATACGGTTGTTTGTAAAGGCAAATCTATCGCCTGATGCGCCTTTAAAAGAGATCGAGTTCATGGAAGCTCTTCCCAGGACAAAGGCAGGTAAACTATTAAGGCGGGTCTTGAGAGCCAGAGAACTGGGATTGCCGAGCGGGAACCCGACCAATATGCATGAATAGAAAGGAGGAGTTGGCACCAATGAAGGACAATGCACCCAAGTGGTACGACGCCCACATTAAACATTATCGAGAAGTAGCTTTCATTAAGGGTAGGGACGAGTATGAAAAGATATATGCCCGTTCCCTGAACGACCCTGAAGGCTTTTGGGGCGAGCAGGCAGATAAATATGTTTCATGGTATCACCGCTGGGATAAGGTCCTCAGCTATGATTTCAATGAGGCAAGGGTAGAATGGTTTCAAGGGGCATCATTAAATGCATCCTATAACTGTCTCGACCGCCATCTTGATTCCATAGGTGACAAGATCGCCTACTACTGGGAAGGAGACAATCCGGAAGACAGAAAGAAGCTTTCTTACAAGGAGCTTTATCATAAGGTAGTAAAGGCGGCTGCGGCCCTTAAGAAGCAGGGCGTAAAAAAAGGCGACAGGATTATAATCTACCTTCCAATGATCCTTGAGCTGCCTGTAGCCATGCTTGCCTGCGCAAGAATCGGAGCCGTACACAGCGTCGTATTCGGCGGCTTTAGCGCTGAATCTCTTGCAAACAGGATACAGGACTGTGGTGCCAGGGTTATCATAACCGCAGACGGGTCATTTAGGGCCGGGAAAGCAGTCTCGCTCAAGGAAAATGTGGATAGGGCCGTGGAAAACTCCCCTGATGTGGAGCGAGTTATTGTCGTCAAAAGGACCGGCATGGATGTCGGTATGAAAGAGGGCCTGGATGTCTGGTGGCATGAACTGACTGAAGACCCGACTCTTCCTCCAGAAGTTCCGCCGGAGGAAATGGGAGCAGAAGATCCTCTCTTCATTCTATACACAAGCGGAAGCACCGGCAAACCGAAAGGCGTGGTTCATACTCACGGCGGCTATCTTCTATATGTTGCCATAACCACCAGGATCGTTTTTGACCTGAAGGATGATGAGGTATTCTGGTGCACGGCGGACATAGGATGGGTAACGGGGCACTCCTACGGAGTTTACGGACCGCTAACAAACGGACTTACAAGCGTAATCTTTGAGGGAGTGCCTTCCTATCCTGGATTTGACCGATACTGGCAGATAGTTGCCAGATACAAGGTCAACAAGTTTTATACCGCCCCTACGGTCATCAGGTCTCTTGCAAAGGAGGGAGATGAGCATGTAAAAAAACACGACATAACATCCCTCAGGCTCCTGGGCTCTGTAGGCGAACCTATCAATCCCGAGGCCTGGAGGTGGTATTATCATAATGTGGGCAGGGACTGGTGTCCCATTATGGATACCTGGTGGCAAACGGAAACCGGAGGCCACATGCTCACGCCACTTCCCGGCGTGGCGCCCATCAAGCCCGGCTCCTGCGCCTTTCCTTTCTTTGGGGTTGATCCGGTCATACTGGATGAGACGGGTGAAGAGGTGCGCTATCCAAATCAGGAGGGGGTCCTTTGCATCAGAAAACCCTGGCCGGGTATGGCTCGAACTATTTACGGCAACCATGACCGTTTCAGGGATACCTATTTTTCCATAGCGCCCGGGACGTATTTTACAGGAGATGGCGCTAAGAAGGATGAGGATGGCTATTACTGGATAATAGGCCGAATTGATGACGTCATAAATGTTTCCGGCCATCGCCTTGGAACGGCTGAGGTCGAATCCGCGCTGGTTCTGCATAGAAATGTGGCCGAGGCCGCGGTGGTTGGCTACCCTCATCCCCTCAAGGGGCAGGGGATTTATGCCTTTGTCACCCTTAATACGGGGGTAGAAAAATCAGAAGTGCTCAAAAAAGATCTTATTGCTCTTGTCCGTAAGGAGATAGGGCCTATTGCAACCATTGACATGCTTCAGTGGGCAGACGCTCTTCCAAAAACGAGGAGCGGAAAGATAATGCGCCGCATACTGCAGAAGATAGCGGCCGGTGCGGGCTCTGAACTCGGGGATACCTCCACCATGGCGGATCCGGCTGTCATAGAGACCCTGATCAGGGACGCCATGGCACTAAAAGGAAAATAGTAAATGCAAGAGCAATCAAGCAGAGCCGCCCTGGTTTTGAGCGAGGATTATCTCGAACACAAACCGGGTCATACGCATCCTGAGCATCCAAACAGGCTGGTATCCATTCACAGGATGATAGACTCTTGCTTTAAAGAAGTCTTTCCGGTCATCACGCCCGCCCTTGCAACCCTTGAGCAGCTTGAGCTGGTTCATACGCCGACCTATATCAAGAAGGTTATGAAGACCGCCGAGCAGCCTTCCACCTCGCTCGCTCCGGACACGCCCGCGAGCAGTAGGACATATCACTGCGCTTGGCTTGCAGTCGGAGGATGCATCAAGGCGCTTGACTGCCTCCTCTCAGGAGAGTTTGACTCATGCTTCGCGCTTGTAAGGCCTCCGGGGCATCATGCGCAGAGAGACAGGGCCGGCGGATTTTGTGTCTTTAACAATCTTGCCGTAGCGGCCCGCTACGCCGTAGAAAGGCGGGGGATAGAGCGCGTTCTAATAATTGATTGGGATATCCATCATGGAAACGGAATTCAGGATTTTTTCTATGGCGATAGAAGTGTTTTTTATTTCTCGACTCATGATCCCCTGCTCTACCCCTATACCGGCACCTTTGAGGAAACAGGAGAAGACGACGGGGCCGGGTATAACCTGAATATCCAGATTCCAAGGGACCTTTCAGACGGAGAATTTCTTTTTATCTATGGCGAGGTATTGAGGCCCCTGCTCCTGCGCTATCAACCGCAACTTATTCTTGCCGCCGCAGGCTTCGATGCTCACAAAGAAGATCCGATTGGAAGATCAAGGCTCAGCGCCGGGGTCTTCGGCGCCCTGACAGGAATGCTGCTTAACCTGATTAAGGAGTGCGGAAATCCACCCATCCTTTTTTCCCTGGAGGGAGGCTATAATCCACAGGCCCTTGCGGATTCTGTCAAGGAGTCACTCAAGACCATGACCGGAGTTTATCAAAGAGATGAAGTGAAGATTGAGGCTACCGACAGGGTAATGGATATTGCTGCCAGGGCAAGGGACTGTCATAAAAAATTCGGTATATGGACCGATTGATTGCCTGTTTTCGGTGGTTGCCGTTTATATGAAAGTATATCGTCATTCCGGCGTAGGCCGGTATCCAGTCTTTTTTTTCGGCCTGCGCCGGAATGACGGCCTGGATTCCGAATCGGGTCCGGAATGACGTACGGCATTTTCATCTTTCGTTGTGCCCCAAAAGGGCATGACCGATAGATCAATTTTGATGGTCTCGTAAAAAGTCCAAAATTGCCTATTTTCGTTATGCCGGCCAATCCTGTCCCTAACACAGATATTGGCGCCGTAAGTCAGTAATTTCAACTAGTTCTGGACTCGGCTTTCGCCGTGGTAACGCTCCTGGCCACTTTTTCGAGTGTGTTAATTTTGAAACATAGAAAAGCGTCCGGCAACCTGTGCTTGTTGACATAGATTGCTAGCAATACTTATTATGAACTACCGTGAAAATGGCCCGGTTTTTTCCGGAGTCGGTACGAGATCGGGGTCACAATCGAAAAGCGCTTACATAGGCTTCCTCTTGCAATACGATACCGATTCCGATAGAGATACCGACCCCGATGGATTTTCGTGGATGGGGGCGGCAAATAATGTCAGGCATGAAATTTTGGGACCAG
>Ga0210049_1000685_pt1 | contig 29676 bp, 29 predicted proteins | sample CryGeyCG2014_300_2_FD_183964 | JGI IMG/M metagenome (GOLD analysis project Ga0210049, IMG submission 183964) | Groundwater microbial communities from aquifer - Crystal Geyser CG06_land_8/20/14_3.00 (SPAdes) (version 2) | ecosystem: Environmental > Aquatic > Deep subsurface > Groundwater | place... | reverse complement strand
CTTACAGACAAAATCTGGGATTTCTTTTCGTCAATAACCCTTGCCGTTGTGATTTTCGCCCTTATCGCCCTTACCTCAATAATAGGGACCATCATAGAGCAGAATGCGGCGCCTGAAAAAAACATCAAGCTGCTCGGCAAGCTCTTCGGAGATTCAACCGCTCCTGCGCTGTATAATGCATTTGATTTTTTAGGCTTCATGGATATGTATCACTCGTGGTGGTTTGTTGCGCTCCTGACGCTCTTTGCTGCAAATCTCACGGTTTGTTCCATTGACAGGCTTCCGAGAATATGGAAACTCGCAAAAGAGCCTGTTAAACCGTTGACTGATGAGCAGTTCAAAAATCTCGGCAAAAAAGAAATCGCCCTTAAAGGCAAGGCTGAAAAGATAAAAAAGACAGCCGGCGCCGCAATAAAAAAAGCAGGGTTTAAATTCCTTGAAACAAAAGAAGCTGACGGTTATCAGCTATATTCAGAAAAAGGCAGCTACACAAGGCTCGGCGTTTACATAACACACCTAAGCATACTTCTGATATTAATCGGCTCAATTATAGGAATATTCTTCGGCTTCAAAGGATTTATCAATCTGCCGGAAGGAAATACGTCTAATGTCGTCTATCTCAACGATGAACCAATGTGGGATAGAATTTCCGCATCATTAGGCCTCAGTAAAAGCAAAGCAGTCCGTGATGCGGATACAGGTCAATTTGTAATGCCTCTGGGTTTCAGCGTCAAGTGCAATGATTTCAATGCGGACTTCTACAGCAGCAGTGATATGCCAAAGACTTATAAGAGTTGGCTTACAATCACGGAGAATGGCGCTCCGGTTAAAATAAACGGGAAGGAAATACAGGAAATAGAGGTTAATACACCCTTGAAATACAAAGGCGTAACATTCTATCAGTCAAGTTACGGACTTACCCCCGGAGGCGGTGAAAACAGCGTGTTTAAATTCAGGGTAACGCCTAAGGGCGGCAAGACAGAAAATATTGAAGCCAGGTTTGAAGGCTCATTCGGTATTCCCGGCACAAACCTTACAGGAAAGATTGAGGACTTCTCCCCTGCCCTCAGTTTTGACCAGTACACCGGCAGGCCGTTTACCTACGCAGAGCAGATGAACAACCCTGCTGTCCTTATAAGCTTTTATGAAAATAACAAGAGGAAATACGGCGGATGGCTGCTCAAGAGACAACCTGAGACATGGAAACTGCCTGAAGGACATGTTGTGGAGTTCGTTGATTTATGGGGCATTCAATACACCGGGCTTCAGGTAAGAAAAGACCCGGGGATATGGGTTGTTTACCTCGGATGTATAATAATGAGCATAGGCCTTTATGCCGCCTTTTTTATGAGTCATAAAAAAATATGGCTCAGGCTTATTGAAGAAAAAAACAGCACGCGGATAATTGCCGTTATGACTGCAAACAAAAATAGACAGGCTTTTGAAAGGGAGATTGATAAGATGATTGCCCTTATAGGCAAAGCAGCAGAAGGAGGAAAATAATGGACAGTTCCACTTTATTCGGCATATCCACAATGGCTTACATACTGGCGATGATAATCTATATCGCATATCTTGCCTTCAGAAATTCACAGATAGGCATAGCGGCAACCACAGTCACGGTAATAGGATTTGTCTCTCAGACAGGGGCAATACTGACAAGATGGACCGAATCCTATGCTCAATGGACAATGTTTAATACTGAAAGCTCATTCATCCTGTCTGTGTTGAGAAGCGCTCCGTTAAGGAATCTCTTTGAGTCTCTGGTATTCTTTGTCTGGTGTCTTATACTGGGGTACCTGATAATAGAATTTAAATATAAGACGCGTTCTTTCGGCGCTTTTATAACTCCTGTGGCAGGCATTGCGCTTGCGTTTATCGGGCTGTCAGGCATATCAAAAGAGATATCGCCGCTGGTGCCTGCGCTCCAGAGCAACTGGCTGCTCGCGCATGTGACCATGAGCTTCATCGCTTATGCGGCATTTGCAATCTCATTCAGCACAGGATTGATGTATCTGATTCTAAAAACCGAAAGGCATTCAGAACCTTCATACATATTCTGGACCATCACGCTGGGAGTCTTCATCGCAGCTTTTTTTGCAATGGGGATAGATTATCTTTCAATGGGAATCGCCATAAAGACGCCTGAGGCCTTTATCAAAGGCTATATCTTCAAGGCTACATTCCTTAACGAAAATGCAGTTGTCTCTATTATAAGCTGGCTTGCAGCCATTGCCTTTATCTATTTCGTATGGAGGTACGGCCATATCCTCAAGAATGTCGTTGGTTCATTTTCAATCTCCGCGGAGAACCTTGAAGAAATAACATACAAAAGCATTGCAACCGGATTTCCTGTTTTTACGCTCGGAGGACTGATATTCGGAGCTATCTGGGCTGACCAGGCCTGGGGAACATACTGGAGCTGGGACCCAAAAGAAACATGGTCGTTCATAACATGGCTTGTCTATGCCTTCTTTCTGCACAGCCGTCTGCTCAGAGGATGGAAGGGCAAAAAAGTTGCAATCGTTGCAGTGGTGGGTTTCATAATCGTAATCTTTACCTATATCGGCGTTAACCTGATTCTTTCAGGCCTCCATTCATACGGAAGCGCGGAATAGGACAGAGATTGAATCTCCATTCTTATTTGCGATATAATAGTTAAAGATGAGATTTGCACTACGGAGGAGTTAAATGAATAACATAAAGACACTGTTTCTCCTTGTAACCTTAACGCTTGTTCTTGTATGGGCTGGCGGCGCATTCGGAGGAAAGAATGGGATGACCATAGCCCTCGTCATTGCGTTAGGGCTGAACCTCTTTGCCTACTGGTTCAGCGATAAGCTCGTGCTGAAAATGTACCGCGCGCAGGAGGTGACAGAGACAGAAGCCCCTGAACTCTACGGCGTCGTAAGAAGGCTTGTGCAAAAAGCGGGAATGCCTATGCCAAAGGTTTACATGATAGAGGGAGACCAGCCAAATGCCTTTGCAACAGGCAGAAATCCAAAACACGCTGCCGTTGCCGTAACAACAGGAATTATGCGCATCCTGAACCGCGACGAACTTTCAGGAGTAATCGGACACGAACTTTCGCACATCCGCCATAGAGACATACTGATAAGCACAATCGCCGCCACTATTGCAGGCGCCATAAGTTACCTTGCGCAGATGGCGCAGTGGGCGGCTATCTTCGGAGGCAGAAGCGATGACGAAGAGGGAGGCAGCCCTGTTGCGGCGCTTGTGATGATGATAGTGGGCCCGATAGCCGCGCTTATTATCCAGATGGCGATTTCACGTTCAAGGGAATACTCTGCGGATGAAGGCGGCGCACAACTTGCAGGCAATCCAAGATACCTTTCAAGCGCCCTGAGAAAACTTGACACGGCGGCGCAGCAAATACCCATGGACGCAACCCCTGCTACATCTCACATGTTCATAGTGAACCCCCTCAACGGAGGAGGACTGTTAAAACTTTTCAGCACCCATCCTCCCATAGAGGAAAGAATAGCAAGGCTGGAATCCCTGAGCCTTTAGCTTGACTCTTACCGCCGTGATTGCTCACAATATTGCTGAACATGAAAACCCTGGTAACAGGAGCCTCCGGTTTCATCGGGAGCCACCTCGTTGAAGAACTCTTAAGACAAGGATACAACGTCGCCTGTCTTGTAAGAAAAACCTCTAATCTTCAATGGATAGACGGGCTCAATGTCAGATTAATATACGGAGACTGCGCAATAAAAGAATCCCTCCTCAACGCAGCCGCTGATTTTGATTATATCTTTCACCTCGCAGGACTTACAAAGGCGGCAGATGAAAAAGACTTCTTTTCTGCCAACGCGCTCGGCACAGAAAATCTTATTAATGCAGCGATAGAAAAAAATTCTAATATCAAACGCTTTGTTTACCTGAGCAGTTTAGCCGCAGCAGGGCCGAGCTGCGACGGCGCGCCGTCTAAAGAAACAGGCGAACCAAGGCCTGTCTCAGCCTATGGCAGGAGTAAACTTGAAGGTGAACGGATAGTCATGCGGCATAAAAATACCATCCCTGTGACTGTCATCAGGCCGCCTGCTGTATACGGCCCCAGGGACAAAGACTTTTATGTCTTTTTCAAACTCATAAAAAATGGCCTCTCTCTAAGCTGGGGGAAATGCTACTATTCCCTGTTATATGTGGACGACCTGGTCAAAGGGGCCATTCTTTCCGCAGAAAGCAAAACAGCAGAAGGTGAAATATTTTATCTGTCCGACGGCAGAATATATTCAAATGAAGAAATAACAGAGGCTATAGCTTCTACTCTTGGCTCAAGGCCGGTAAGATTAAGAATACCGAGAGCTTTAATGCCGATACTTGCAAGCATTGGACAAAAACTTGGTAATAAGAGTAATATTATAAACAAAGATAAGATAAAAGAATTGCAATACTCTTACTGGACGTGCGATTCAACAAAATCAAGAAATGAGCTTGGCTTCATCCCGAAGGTAGGAATAAAGGAAGGGGTAAAATGGACAGCGGATTGGTACAGGGAACATCAGTGGCTGTAAACAAATCACCCGATATATTTGAAAAATGCCTTAAGTTTACAAAGGTAAAGGAATTGATGTCTTGCGGGCTTTATCCTTATTTTAGAGTCATAGAGAGCGCCCAGGACCCTGAAGTTACAATGAGCGGCAGAAGAATGATTATGGTGGGCTCAAACAACTATCTCGGATTAACTAATCATCCAAAGGTAAAAGAAGCCGCCATAGAGGCTATAAAAAAATACGGCTCGGGATGCGCAGGCTCCAGACTCCTTAACGGCACACTTGACATCCATGTCGCCTTAGAGGAAAAACTTGCCCGCTTCATGAGGAAGGAAGCAGCCCTTGTATTCTCTACAGGTTTTCAGGTCAATCTTGGCGTCATCTCAGCCCTTATCGGAAAGGACGATGTTGTAATCATAGACAAGATGGACCACGCAAGCATCATTGACGGATGCAGACTGTCTTACGGCGAGGTAAGGAAATTCAGACACAATGATATGCCGGACCTGAAAAGGGCGCTTGAAGAAAACAAAAATAAAGGCAAATTAATCGTTGTTGACGGCGTATTCAGTATGGAAGGAGACATAGCAAAACTCCCTGATATTGTAGAACTCGCAAAACGCTATGACGCCCGGGTAATGGTTGACGACGCACACGGCATCGGAGTGCTCGGCAAAACAGGCAGAGGCGCCGCCGAACATTTCGGGCTTGAAAATGAAATTGATTTACTTATGGGCACATACAGCAAATCCCTCGCTTCAATAGGAGGATTTATAGCAGGTTCCGAAAGTGTGATTCATTACATAAAACACTTTGCCCGCTCTCTGATTTTCAGCGCAAGCCCGCCGCCCGCCTCAATAGCCGCTGTAAGCGCGGCGTTAGATATTATAGAAAATGAACCTGAAAGAAGAGAAAGGCTCTGGAAAAATACAAACCGGATGCTCAAGGGATTCAAGGCGCTCGGCTTTGAGACAGGCCCAAGCGAAACCCCGATTATTTCTATACTAATCAGAGAAGATGAAACAGCATTTAAGATGGCCATGATGCTTCAGGAAGAAGGGGTGTTTGCGAATGTCGCAGTCAGCCCCGCAGTGCCGAACGGAAAGGCGCTCATAAGAACAAGTTACATGGCAACCCACACAGATGAACACCTTGATATAGTCCTAAGCGCCTTTGAAAAAGTCGGCAGGGCCTTAGGGCTGATAAAGTAACTTGAAGACGAATCTTGCGCTCCATAAAGGTCATAGAGGTCCAAACCGATAACCGCATGGACGCATTTATAAAATTCCCCTTTTCTTTATATTCTGAAAATTATTTTTATGTCCCGCCTCTGATAAAGGAACTGAAGGAACAATTCTCAAATAAAAATCCTTTCTTCAAGCACGCAAAGGCCAGATATTTCATCGCTGAAAAAGACGGGAAATGCGCCGGCAGAATAATCTCAATAGTGAACCCGCGGCATCTTCAGTTTCACGGTGAAAAGGCAGGTTTCTTCGGCTTTTTTGAATGCGTCAATGACGCCGGAGTTTCATCTGCGCTGATGGATAAGGCGTCAGAAGAACTTAAAAGAGAAGGCATGGAGATAATCAGGGGGCCGATGAATTTTTCAACCAACGAAGAATGCGGATTTCTCATTAATAATTTTGAGGAATTCCCGATGCTGATGACCCCATACAACATGCCCTACTACAACGATTTAATGGAAGGCTATGGAATGCACAAGGCAAAAGACCTTTATGCATACAGCCATGACGTAAAGGACATGCTTCCTGAAAAAGTTCTCAGGGTCGCGGCCATAGCAGAGAAACGCGGCGTTACTGTGCGGCATGTGAACAAGAAAAGATTTTTAGAGGAAATGAGGGTATTTAAGGAGATTTACAATTCGGCCTGGGGAAATAACTGGGGTTTTATACCGCTGACTGACGCTGAGATTGATTACATGGGGAACAGACTCAGACAGATAGTTGTTCCGGAACTCACGCTAATTGCGGAAGAGAACGGGAAGCCTATCGGCTTTCTGGGGCTGCTTCCCGATTTCAACTATGTTCTAAGACACATGAACGGCAGAGTCAACCCTGTCACAATAATAAAGGCTTTGTATTACTCTAAAAAAATAAAAGACCTCCGGCTTCTTCTTCTCGGCATAAAAAAAGGATACAGAAACAAGGGAGTTGACGCAATCATGTTCAGGGAAGGATTCAAGGGCATAAAAAAGGGCGGATATAAAAGGATTGAATTCTCATGGATACTTGAAGACAACATCCCGGTCCGGAGGATTATTGAGCTGATTGGCGGCAGGCTGTACAAAAAATATAGGATTTACGAAAAGAAATTGTAGGATTATTTTTCATCCCCGGAAGTTTGCTTTTTCTCCATAAATGTTGTATATTTTAGCATTGTTTTTGAAAGAAGGCGATGCTGTGAGTTAGGGCAGTTGAAGCGCCGGTTTGCGTCGGGGTAAGATTTTATCTTACAAATTTATTAAAATACGGATATGGACAAACAATTGATGTAATGAAAGCAGTTAAGTATCTCTTACTCGGTCTTATTGCAGCGGCGCTGTTCGTCGGCTGCGGGAAACAACCAACACAGGATATTGAGGCGGCAAAGGCTGCAGTTGATGCGGCGGCCGCAGACGCTGAAAAGTATGCGCCTGAGGATGCAAAGGCTATCAAGGACAGCCTGCAGGCTGCAATGGATGAGGTCAAGACTCAGGACGGCAAGACCTTTAAAAACTACGGCAAGGCAAAGGACATGCTTACAAAGGCAAAGTCAGACGCCGAGGCCCTGAAAACCGCAATCCCTCAGAAGAAAGAGGCTGCAAAGAATAATGCTATTTCCGCTCAGGATGCCGCAAAGACAGCAGCACAAGATGCAAAACAACTTCTTGCAAAGGCTCCTAAAGGCAAGGGCTCAAAAGCAGACATAGAAGCGATGAAGGCTGATCTTAAAGGCGTTGACGAGTCACTCGCTGAGGTTCAGAAGTTGATAGAAGGCGAAAACTACGGCGAGGCTATTAATAAGGCCAATGCCGCAAAGGAAAAGGCAGGCAGCATCGCAGAGCAGGTAAAACAGGCTCAGGAAAAAGCAGGGAAAAAATAATTTTTGATACGGCATTTCATCAAGACCCTTCTCTTATTCTCAGGGTTGTTAGCCCTGGGATGCAGCACACCTCCAACACCTCCAGAGGTTACAGCAGGAGCATAACCTCTGGAAGGCAGAGGCTCATAAATACACGCCTGAAAGATATGCAAGATATATAAATGTCCTCAGAAAAGGCAAGGACCATCTCATCCGGGAAGAATCAAAATTCAGGTGGTTCAGGAATTACAGCGCCGTAGAGTCAGAGTTCAAAGACATTCTGAAAGACGGCGCTGCTATACTTAAAGAAATACCGCAGGCAAAAGACGCCAAATCCCGCAGCGCAGAAAGTCAGATATCCCTTCTTGAAAATAAAATCAGCATGCTGAAGGAATTGACTTCTATGATAAATGAAGGCAGACTTTCCAGGAAAGACCTTACGATAGCTGAGATAATACTGACAGAGGCAAGACGCCTGTATGAGAAGGGAGATTACGCTGCTGCTGAGATAAAAATCGGGGCAATGACTTCTTACATAAAGTCTGCGGAGAATGCCATACTGCCTATCCTCAGCCGCTACCACAAGGCGCTGCTTATAAATTACCCGAATGAAGAGGACAGAAAAATATTTAACGACGCAAAAAGAAAAGGACTTATCCCCTCAAGGGCAGGCATAGGAGGACTTATTGAAATTCACGGCGGAGGCAAAGACGGAATGACCTATGGATGCGTTGCAATGGAAAACAAACATATAGAAGAACTATATAATATTATAAAAGCAGGAACCCCTGTTACAATCGTCGGGACAATGGATTATGAAAATAGAATATCTTCAAAGCTTAAAGGTTTATAAGAGACTTAAGAATAAAACATTTCTTAAGATTATAATTATATTGGCCATAGCTTTTTTGGCAGCAGACGTCATCGGTTATTTTACATCCCGGCACAGCTTCAAAGATAATATTGGCAGCGCCGCCAATGCAAGAAAAACCAATAAAAGATATCTGACCGAGCTTAAAGCAAAAAACAGGAATCTCAGGGGAATCATAGAAGGCATTTCTCCTGCCGGACTCTATATAGTTGTTGATACGGCAGAGAATGTCCTTTTCCTAAAGCATGGCAATAAGATTATCAGAAAGGCTGTAATCTCTGCCGGCAGCGGAAGTATTCTCAAAGACCCGTCTGGAAAAAGGAAATGGGTTTTTGACACCCCGAGAGGAGAGTTTAATATCCAGTCAAAGATAGTAAAACCTAAATGGATAAAACCCGATTGGGCGTTTATTGAGGAAGGCGAGAACATACCAAATAAAACTTCTAAGAAAAGGATTGCTGAGGGAGTCCTGGGCGATTATGCCCTCGGCTTAGGGGAGGGTTACTTTATCCACGGCACCCTTTATACAAGGCTGCTGGGAAGGAATGTGACACACGGCTGCATAAGGGTTGGAGACGAAGACCTCCGGGCAGTCTATAATGCATCAGAGATAGGAACAAAGGTATTTATATTTTAAACTATGCCGCTAAAATTGCTCTTCATTTTTATAATTATACTTTTTTCAGGCGCTGACGCCTTGTCGGACGAGCTTAAGACGCTCAAGGCTGAACGGGTTTTTCTTGAGGAAGAACTCAAACTGGCTAAAGAACCTCATATCTATTTTATTTTTGATTTTAAAGACAAGAAGATACTTGTTAAGGCACGCGGGAAGGCATTCAAAGAACTAAGCATAAAAGATTTCGGGTTTTGGGGGAAACCCATTGATGTTAAATCAGCCGCATTAATAAAAAAGAGTTCTTTATTTGGGCCTAAACGGGCAAAGATAAAACCGGGAAGCGCCGGGGATAATGTCAATGGCGAGGATTTTCAGCTTGATGCAATTGAAATTGCTGATATGCCTGAAAGCTACAGCCTTTCATTTAACGGCATTATAATCCATATAAAACCGGAAACAGAAGGCGTCATTTCATTGCTGAAGAATACATACCGTTCTGTTGAATGGCACATAACGAGGCTGTTATACGCACTGTGGAATGTTGCGCAGGGAAAACAATTTATCGCCATAACTATCTCACTTAAAGAAGAGGATGCGCAGGCGCTCTATTGGGCGGCGTATGAAAAAATAAATGTTATAATCTACAAACCTGATTAATATCAATTACAGAACTATAAAAATTACTTGCTTGACAAATAGCAAAACCATGTGATAATTAATTCAGCATCATCAAAAACCGAAAGAGGAGGAAAAATGTATCCGGAAGATATTAAATACCACAAAGAGCACACCTGGGTCAGGGTATCAGGCAAAAAGGCGACTATCGGCATAACAGACTATGCGCAGGACGCTCTGGGAGACATTGTGTATATTGACCTGCCTGAAATTGATGCGGCAATTGAAGCAAACAGCGAACTCTCAGAAATTGAATCCACAAAGGCAACCTCATCTGTCATCAGCCCTGTAAGCGGCGCTGTCACAGAAGTCAATGACGACCTCTCGGAATCTCCGGAGATAATCAATGAGGAGCCTTACGGAAAAGGCTGGATAGCCGTCATTGAGATGGATGACGGCGCTGAAGTTGACGAGCTTATGGATGCGGCGGACTATGAGAAATACGTTGAAGAGGAATCAAAATGAAAGTTGCTATACTCGGCGCAGGGCCCGGAGGATATGTAGCTGCGCTCAAGGCTGCACAACTGGGAGCGCAGGTTACAGTCATAGAAGACATAGAGGTGGGGGGAACATGCCTTAACAGAGGATGCATCCCTACAAAGGCGCTTGTCGCATCCGCAGAGGCATATTCAAAGGCAAAAAACATAGAAGAATTCGGCATAGAACTCAGGGGTGAACTTATCCCTAATCTTCAGAAAATCAATGAGAGAAAAAACAAGGTAGTAAGCATCCAGGTAAAAGGCATCAGAGGTTTATTCAAAAGCTGGGGAGTAGCATTAAAAGAAGGCAGAGGCGTCCTGCTCTCGCCAAAAGAGATTGAGGTAAGAGGTAAGGATGGCTCCACTGAAAAGATTGAGACTGAAAAAATAATAATAGCAACAGGCTCCAGGCCTGCACAGATACCTTCTTTCATCTTTGACGGGAAAAACATACTCTCAAGCGATGATGCGCTAAACCTGACGGAGCTGCCAGAATCCATGCTTATCATAGGCGCAGGAGTTATAGGATGCGAGTTTGCCTGCATCTATAAAGAACTCGGAGCGGACGTCACAATGGTTGAGATGATGCCGCGCGCAGTTGTCACCGAAGATATGGAAATATCCGGACTTCTGGAAAAGGAACTGAAGAAGAAAAAGATAAAACTTTATACGAACGTTAAGGTGGAAAAAGTTGAGGTAAAGGAAGACGGTGTTCACGCCTTTCTGTCAGACGGTAAAGAGATTATTGCTGAAAAGGTTCTTGTATCAATAGGAAGGGCGCTTAACAGCGATGGCATCGGGCTTGAAAACACCGGCATTCAAAAAGGCAAAAGAGGAGAGATACCGGTAAATGAGAAAATGGAGACAAATGTACCGGATATTTATGCGATAGGCGATGTAACTGGAGGAATGCTTCTTGCGCATACCGCCTCAACTCAGGGAATTATCGCGGCGAAAAATATCATGGGGCATAATGAGAAGATGGATTACGGCGCTGTGCCGGCGGCAATATTTACCTCTCCTGAGATTGCATCGGTAGGACTCAGGGAACACCAGGCGGAAGAAAAAGGCCTCAAGATAAGAACGGGCCATTTTCAGTTCAGAGGACTCGGCAAGGCTCATGCAATGGGAGAGATATCTGGTTTCATAAAGGTAATTGCAGATGAAGCCACCGACAAACTCCTTGGGATGCACATCATAGGGCCGCATGCGTCCGACCTTATTCATGAGGGAGCAGTTGCTATGAAGGCAGGGCTGAAGGCCGGAGATATTGCAAATACAATACACGCGCACCCTACATTATCAGAGGGAATCATGGAGGCCTCGGAAGACGTCCACAATGAGGCAGTCCATGCGCCGCCCAAGAAATAAACGTGGCGAAGAGCGAGCAGAGGAAAGAATCAAAGGACTGGGTTCTTGCCGCAAAGGAGGCGCGCAAGGAGCATTTTTCAGAACTTGACGTGCTTCTGAGGGCAGTTGAAAGATTTTTCAATATAGAAAATATACCTTCAACAAAAGAAAATCTTGCCGAGAGCAATTTCTTTGACGAACTTTCTGCTGTAAGGGACATAATCCTCCGGACGCTCAGCGTCCTTGAGGTCATAATCCCAGAAAACAAAAGAAATGCATACTGGTTTCAGAAATTTGCAGAGACAAAATTTCTTACAGACCGCAAGCGGGACATGCTTCGTGAAGAATTATACAGACAGGATACTGCGGAGAAGGGCCTGCTTCTGCTATATGATTCATTCACCAACGTAAAAACCCTCGCTGCCGACCTTTTAAAAACAGGGAATATCCCCTACCTCAGCTATCTGAATATAGGACAGATACTGAGCAAGGAAATAAGAGAAAACAATTATTTCAATCCGTTCAGAAAAGACATAGACCCTGAGTTTGACATAATATACAATCAGGAAGTATCTGACATAGTTAAAGGCATAACGGACAGGGAGACAAAAAAACATATTTCTCTGGTAATAATTTACCTCTTCAGATTTCTTAGGTATCTAAACTGCATAGATATAACAACACAGAGAACAATCTCTCTTAATACGTCATTGATTATACTCATGCTTATCCGGTCGGAAATAAAGATATTCAGCAGCTATGTTAAAAAAATCACAGACAATATCGCTCAACCTGATATGAAAGAGATGCTGCAATCGCTTTCATACCAGTTCTCAATGGAAACAAAAAGGGTGTACCAACAGGAGTTGAAAGATATACTGAGGAAAAAGGCTCCGGGTTTTTTTCGGGGAAGAATAGAAAACAGCAAAGGAATACTTAAGAACCTTACCGAGCAGAGCATCATCCAGATTGCCAACTTCTATAAACCCGGACTAAAAGGCGAAGACATATTCCCGAGTTTTACAACAAGGATTGAACAGTCCCTAAAGCTCAGGGAAGACATCTGCGCCCTGCATAAGTTTCTGATTCTCATTCAGGGGGCTTCAGAATCCACGGAAAAGACAGGACAGTTGTTTGAGTCGTTAAAAAATATCATGCTGTATTTTGAAAGTTTTACTTTCAAACTGTTAAGATATGGAGACTACGAAGAATTCGTTTCTTTTTTTAAGGAACTGCTGTCATTTAAAAGAGAGCGGATTATAGAGCAAGATTTTAATAAATTTATGGAGAAGATACATAATTTCAGGATATTTCTTGAGACGACATTACGGCAGATAGCCGGCAGAACCGAACTGCAGGATAGGCCTGTGGATATGAGCAGGGTAGATAAGATTATGAAACAGTATTTTTGACGGGAGGCAGTTATGGGATTAATTACAGATGTGCATGCGCGCGAGATAATTGATTCAAGGGGGAATCCGACAGTTGAGGTTGAGGTCTTTCTCAGCAGCGGAGCATCCGGCAGGGCAGCAGCGCCGTCAGGCGCGTCAACAGGAGCAAGAGAGGCGCTTGAACTTAGAGACGGAGGCAAAAGATTCCACGGCAAGGGCGTCGTGAATGCTGTCAGAAATGTCCTCAAAGAAATAGCTCCTAATCTGAGAGGCATTGATTCCTGCGACCAGACTTACATAGATAATCTGATGATAGAGATTGACGGAACCAAAAACAAAAGCAGACTTGGCGCAAATGCAATACTCGGCGTCTCGCTTGCCGTATGCAAGGCGTCGGCGGAAGAGGCGGACCTGCCGCTTTACAGATATATCGGAGGCTGCAACGCAAAGGAGCTTCCTGTCCCGATGATGAATATCCTTAACGGAGGCGCACACGCTGACAACAACCTTGACATTCAGGAGTTTATGATAATGCCGGCAGGCTTCGGAGACTTCGCATCTGCGCTGAGGGCTGCGGTAGAGGTCTTCCACACACTGAAGGGCGTCTTGAAGAAAAAGGGACTAAGCACCTCAGTAGGCGATGAGGGTGGATTTGCCCCTGACCTCAATTGTAGTGAAGATGCTGTCCTGCTGATAATGGACGCAATAAAAATGTCTGGTTATAAACCCGGCAGAGACATCTATATAGCGCTTGATGCTGCGGCGTCAGAGTTCTATTCAGGCAAGGGATATAATTTTGAAGGCAGAACCATATCAGCGGAGGGCATGGCTGCATACTATGAAAAACTTACAGAGGAATATCCCATCCTCTCCATTGAGGATGGATTAGCAGAAGGCGACTGGAAGGGCTGGAAGACGCTGACAGAAAGGCTCGGCAATAAGATACAAATTGTCGGAGATGATATCTTTGTCACAAACACAAAACTAATAAAGAAAGGCGTCAGAGAAGGAATAGCAAATTCTGTATTGATAAAACTCAATCAGATAGGAACTCTGACAGAGACCCTTGACGCCATAGAGATGACAAAACAGGCGGGATATACGGCAGTTGTCTCTCATCGCTCAGGGGAGACAGAAGACACTACGATAGCTGATTTGGCTGTAGCCTGCAACACAGGTTTTATAAAAACAGGCTCTCTTGCCAGGGGCGAAAGAGTGGCAAAATACAACAGGCTGCTCAGAATAGAAGAAGAACTTGCTGATTCTGCTATATACAAAGGCGTTGAAACATTCTATAATTTGAGGAAATGAATCCTGATAACCTTTTAAGAAAACAGGTTGTATCTGAGATTAAGAAAAAGAGGCTTATCACCTTTATCCTGATAATACTGAGCTTCATCTATCTTGCAATAAATCTTCTTCTCGGAGATGCCGGACTGCTGAAATACAGAGAACTTTCCAGCAAAAAACAGCATCTTGAAAAAAAAATAACCGAACTTGGAAAAGAGAACACACACATTAAAACCCAGATAAAATCCCTGAAAGAAAATCCGTTCTACGCAGAAAAGTATGCGCGGGAAGAGTTCGGATTAGCAAGACCCGGCGAATATATCTTCCAGTATGACAAGCAATAAAATCAGCTTATAGTTTATAGCTCATGGCTCATGGTTGCAATCAGCTATGAGCCTTCAGCTATGAGCTATCAGTTACATGTTGCCTTTCTTTGGCATATGCATCAACCTTATTACAAAGACCCGTTCACAGGGATATACAGGCTTCCATGGGTGAGGCTTCACGGCACAAAAGACTATCTTGACATGGTTGAAATACTTGAGGACTTTCCTGAAATAAAACAGACCTTTAACCTTGTGCCTTCGCTGCTTGAACAGCTCAGGGATTATACCGAAAACAATGCAGCGGACGTCTATCTCAATATTGCCATGAAAAAAACCTCCGACCTGACAGACTCCGATAAAATATTTATACTTGAGAACTTCTTCCTCGCAAACTGGGATAACATGATAAGGCCGTTCCCGAGGTATTATGAACTGCTCGTTAAAAGAGGGCTGAGATTTGTAAAAGGGGAGCTATCCAGGACTATAAAATATTTTACCGGGCAGGACTTTCTTGATATTCAGACGCTGTTTAATCTGAGCTGGATAGACCCCGTGTTTAGGCGGAAAGACCCTTTCCTGATAGAGCTCGTAAGAAAAGGAAAAGGATATACTGAAGATGAAAAAAAACTTCTGATAGAAAAACAGTTTGAAATTCTGAAAAAAATAATTCCGAAATATAAAGAACTCAATGCGAAAGGGCAGATTGAATTATCCGCATCTCCATTCTACCACCCTATCCTGCCGCTCTTATGGGACACCGATTTATCAAAAATAGCCATACCGCACATCAGCCTGCCTCAGAAAAGATTCTCACATCCTGAAGATGCGGTAAGGCAGATAAAAGATGCAGTGCAATATTTTGAGAAAACATTCGGATATAAACCTGTCGGCATGTGGCCCTCGGAGGGCTCTGTAAGCGAAGACGTCCTCAGAGCGTTTCGCAGCGAGGGGATAAAATGGATTGCCACAGACGAAGAGATATTGGCAAAATCCATTGATATAAGACTAAGAGATTCTTCAGGCGGCATAACGGAGCCGTCGCGTTTCTACATACCTTACAGTTTTTCTGACGTATCAATAATATTCCGAGACCACAAACTTTCAGACATGCTAGGGTTTGTATATTCAGGATGGGAACCCAAGAATGCGGCGGATGACCTTGTAAACAGGCTGCTGAGCATTCGTTCCGGGCTCCCCCAGAACAGACCGCATATTGTTCCAATAATTTTAGACGGTGAAAATGCGTGGGAATATTACAAGAATGACGGACATGATTTCCTGCGCTATCTTTACGAGCGGCTCTCTCACGAGGAGAGGCTGAAGACTGTGACAATATCAGAGTTTCTCAAATACGACTCAGGAGACAAACTCGGCAGGCTTCATGCCGGTTCATGGATAAACGCAAATTACGGCATCTGGATAGGACATGAAGAAGACAACATCGCCTGGGATTATCTCACTGACACAAGGACTGACCTGGAGGCATTTGTAAAACTTAACCCCGACAAACCGGTTGATGAGGCCTGGCAGGCGCTCTATGCCGCAGAGGGCAGCGACTGGAACTGGTGGTACGGGGATGAGCACCAGACAGAAACTCAGGAAGAATTTGATGAACTTTTCAGACTAAATTTGATGAAAGTGTACAAGACAATAGGCAAAGAGATTCCGGCTAATCTTTTCGTACCGGTGCTCAGAGAAGACAGGGCAATCTCTCCTGAAATAATAATAAGAGGATTTATAAACCCGAAAATAGACGGTGCGGTTACAAGCTATTATGAATGGTATCAGGGGGCGTATCTTGCTGTCGGAAAATCAGGCGGAAGCATGCATAAAGCAGAAAGCCTTATATCATATATTTATTACGGGTTTAACCAAAGCACATTGTTCCTGAGGATAGACCCTAAGACGTCATCTAATGACTTCCCGCCTGATACAAGATTCTCCATAAATATTGCAAAACCCTTTCCTTTCAGAGTCAATATAGCATCCAGAGATGGATTTGTACACGCCGAACTTTTTGAAAAGAAAAATGGAGCATGGGAAAAAATAAAAGACATAACTGAAGCGGCGATGCAGGACATACTGGAAGCAGCCATACCGTTTAAAGACATAAATGCCAAAGAGAAAGATGAACTCAACCTGTTTATCACCGCTTACAGAGGCGATGAAGAGATTGAGCGCTGTCCGTGGAGAGGAAATATAAGTGTGACAGTCCCCACGCCTGATTTTGAGGCTACTATGTGGTATTGATATTAGCCTATTGCTGTTAGCCTGTCCCAAACTTCTTTATTGACCGCACAGCATCAATAGATTTAAAATTAGCATGTGCTAAAAACATATTTCAAGCGGATATTTGAAGTCGCAAAAAGAGGAGACGCAAGGGAGGAAAGTTATTATTCCTCGTTAGAAGAACTCCTTAAAAACTACGCTGCGTCTATCAATAAAAAACAAGTTCACATTACCACTCTGCCTAAAAAGACTGATGCGGGAAATCCAGATTTCAGGATATGGGATGGAAAGCAGCAGATTATCGGCTACATAGAAGCCAAGACACCCCCCCTTACTTCCCCCCTTGATAAGGGGGGACATAGGGGGGTTGAGTATTTAGACCAGATTGAAACATCGGGTCAGTTAAAACGGTATTTACATATCTTCCCGAATTTATTATTAACCAATTTCTTTGAATTCAGGCTTTACCGCAACGGCGTTTTAATTGATAAAGTTTTGACAGGCAGGCCCTACGTTATTCACAAACTCAAGACTGTGCCTCCTGTTGAAAAAGAAACTGAATTTCTTAAACTCTTAGAAAAATTCTTTTCATTCTCTTTGCCAAAAGTCTATGACGCCAAGAACCTGGCTGTTGAGCTTGCAAAAAGAACGCGGTTCTTGAAGGACGAAGTAATCGCTCAGGAATTGGAAGAAGAAGAGAAAAGGGGCAAAGGGAATATCCTCGGCTTTTATAAAGTCTTTAAAGAACACCTTATAAGCGGGCTTACTAAAGAAGACTTTGCAGACCTTTATTCGCAGACCATCACATACGGATTATTCGCTGCCAGAACAAGAACAGAAAACGGATTTAACAGAAAACTTGCTTATGACAAAATTCCAAAGACAATCGGCATTTTAAGGGATGTCTTCAGATTTATTTCGCTTGGCGACCTGCCTAAACAGATGGAGTGGATTATTGACGATATCTCGGATGTTCTGGCTACAACCGATGTTTATAAGCTGCTTGATGAATATTTTAATCAGCATAAAGGCAAAGACCCTGTCGTCCATTTTTATGAAACCTTTCTTGCAGAATATGACCCAAAAATGCGAGAGAAAAGAGGCGTATATTACACACCTGAGCCTGTTGTCTCATATATTGTTCGCTCTTTGCATCATATCCTGAAAGAATATTTTGATAAGAAGGATGGTTTTGCAAGCCCGTCTGTGACTGTCCTTGACCCGGCGGCAGGAACGCTCACCTTTTTAGCAGAAGCCGCAAAACTTGCAGCAGAGGAATTCACATCAAAATACGGCGAGGGTAAAAAAGCAGGCTTTATCAAAGAACACATTCTCAAAAACTTCTATGCCTTTGAACTAATGATGGCTCCTTATGCAGTCGGCCATCTGAAAATGTCGTTCCTGTTGGAAGAACTCGGCTATAAACTTCAGTCAGACGACAGATTTAAACTTTACCTCACTAATACTTTGGAAATGGAAGAGCTTGCACAGACAGAACTTCCGGGCATGATTTCTCTTTCAGAAGAATCGCATCTTGCAGGAAAGGTTAAGAAAGAGCAGCCCATTCTGGTTATCCTCGGCAATCCGCCATATTCAGGGCATTCCTCAAACGTATATGACGAGGTGAAGATTTATTATCAGGTTGATGGAAAACCGCTCGGCGAGAAAAATCCCAAATGGCTCCAGGATGACTATGTGAAGTTTATCCGATTTGCTCAGTGGAAGATTGATCTTGCAGGAGAAGGAGTCTTAGGCTTTATAACAAACCACAGCTATCTTGATAACCCAACCTTCAGGGGCATGAGACAGTCCTTGATGCAGAGCTTTGATGAGATTTATCTGCTTGACCTTCATGGCAACAGTCTTAAAAAAGAAAGATGTCCTGATGGTTCTAAAGATGAAAATGTCTTTGATATTCAGCAGGGTGTTGCTATTGCTCTGTTCATAAAGAAAACCCCTCTTTCGTCCCCCCTTGCCAAGGGGGGAATTAAAGGGGGGTGTAAGATTTCACATTCTGAACTATGGGGCGTAAGAGAAGACAAATATGATTGGCTTAATAAACACGATATTAAAACAACAAAATGGAAAACTATTAAACCCAAATCCGAGTTCTATCTTTTTATTCCGCGTGACGAAGGTCTTTTAAAACAATATGAAACGTATCCTAAAATCACCGATATTTTTCCTGTAAACAGTGTTGGAATAGTCACATCAAGAGATAATTTTGTTATTGATTTCGACAGGAATGCCTTAAAAAGAAGGATAATGCAATTCAGGGACAAAAAGATGCCTGATGAAATTATTCAGCAGGCATATAACCTGAAAGATAAATCCAACTGGAAGTTAAAGGATTCAAGAGAAACAATTATTAAAGATGAAGACTGGGAGCGGGCTATAACAAAAATTCTTTATCGTCCTTTTGATATTCAATGGATTTTCTATCATGATGCTGTTATTGAACGCTCTAGAAAAGAAGTAATGCAACATATGATACAAGAAAATTTAGGATTATGTATTGGTAGAGCAGGACAAGTTGTTGGCTTGGAAAAACTGTGGAATGTGGTTTATGTCTCAGAAAATATTGTTGACCTTAATCTTTTCTATCGCGGTGGAGAATCTGTTTTCCCTCTCTATCTCTATCAAGAAAAAGATTATCCTAAAAAGAAAAAATCCCTCAGCACCGTCATGCTTCTTTTTGAACCGCAGGCGGAATACGGCATGAAAAAGTCAAACCTCTCTCCTGCATTCTTTGAAAAATTAACAAGAGAATATAAGAAAGCGCCGTCTCCTGAAGAAATCTTCTATTACATTTATGCAGTGCTTTATTCAAGCATCTACAGGACAAAATACGCCGAGTTCCTGAAGATAGATTTTCCGAGAGTTCCCTTCACAAGCGAGTACAAGCTATTTAAAAAGATAGGCGACCTTGGAGAAAAACTTGTTAACCTTCATCTCCTTAAATCTTCAGACCTTGACGCTCCCGTTGCCAAATTTCAGGGCAAAGGAAATGATAAAGTTGAAAAACCGAGATATGAACAACCCCCTCAATCCCCCTTAACAAAGGGGGAATTAAAGGGGGTTGTTTATATAAACAGCAGCCAGTATTTTGAAGGCATTCCTAAAGAAGTATGGGAATATCAAATTGGCGGTTATCAGGTCTGCGACAAATGGCTTAAGGATAGAAAGGGAAGACCTCTATCTCTTGATGACATAACGCATTACTGCAAGGTTGTAACTTCACTAAAAAAGACAATAGAGGTTCAGTCAAAAATTGACAGCGCATATCCGGAAATTGAAAAAGAAATTATAAAATTCTAACTGCAAAGGGTTCGCATGAAATACATCATCATCGGCAATGGCGCTGCGGGAACAACTGCCGCAATCAACATAAGAAAGATTGACCATGAAGGAGAGATAACCATACTCTCTGACGAGGCCTATCCTTTTTACAGCCGCATAAGGCTCATGGAATACATAAGCGGCGATGTGGATGAAAACGGCCTTATCATTTATAAAGACGCATGGTATGAAAAGAACAACATAAAGCTGCTGCTTAACACGCCTGTTTCTGAAATAGATAAAAACAAAAAAGAGGTCATCACACATTCAGGGCATATACTGAAATACGACAGGCTTCTCATTGCAGCGGGAGGCCTTTCATTCGTCCCGCCAATCCCCGGCTCTGACAAAAAAGGGGTGTTTACGCTAAGAACGCTTAAAGACGCCATTGAAATCAAAAGATATGCTGAACAATCAAAGAGAGTTGTTATTATAGGAGGAGGAGTTCTCGGGCTTGAGCTTGGAAACAGCCTGAGAAAAACAGGGCATTCAGTATTTGTGGTGGAGTTCTTCCCAAGACTGCTTCCAAGACAGATGGATACGGAAGGCGCTGAAATTCTTAAAACACAGATGGGGAAAATGGGATTTGCCATTTTTCTTGGCGCAAAGACACGGGAGATAACAGGGGACGAAAAGGTTAAGGGCGTTATTCTTGATGACGGAACAATTATTGACTGCGATATGGTGATAATATCTGCCGGAGTCAAACCCAATACAGAACTCGCTGATAAACCCGGAATTAAATGCAATAAAGGAGCGCCTGTAAATGACAGGCTTGAGACAGAGCTTAAGGACATATACGCTGCCGGCGACATAGCAGAGCACAGAGGGATATGCTACGGCATATGGCCTGCCGCAGAGGAACAGGGCAAGATTGCAGGAATCAATATGGCAGGAGGCAGCGCAGTCTATACAGGCACACTGCCTTCAAATATTCTTAAGATAGCAGGAATAAATCTTATTTCCGCAGGAGATATAGACCCTGACAAAAAACTTGAAGCAATCGTGCAGAAAGACAGCAAAAGTCTTATATACAGGAAACTCGTTATACAAGATAATTGTATTGTCGGCTGCATACTTTATGGTAATATTGACGTCTGGGGAAAAATTAAAAAGGCAATGGACGAAAAGAAAGATATAAGCCGTATAAAAACAGCCCTTGAAAAGTGGGACATGGAGGCATTGTAGTGGACCCGATAACTCACAGCCTTGCAGGGGCGGCAATCGCGCAACTTGGATTCAAAAGAAAAGGAGCCTTCTGGGTCCTGCTCATATCATCTATTGCGCCTGATTTTGACTACATAACAAGATTCTGGGGAGTGGATATATTCCTCAGATACCATCGCGGAATAACACATGGGATTCTTGCCCTTTTTCTTGTGCCGCTGATTATAGCTGTTATAGCCGGTTTCAGGAAAGGTTTTTTTTATTACTATTTCCTGTCTTTCCTGGCCTACGGCATACATATATTGATGGACCTCACAAACCAGTACGGCACACGTGTTCTTTCGCCATTTGACTGGAATGCGTATTCGCTGGATATCAGTTTTATAATAGACCCGTATATATCCATCGGACTATTTTTATGCGTGATACTCGGCAGATTCAACAGAAAAAAAGCAGCGCTTATCTCTGCCGTTACAATTATCCTTTTGTTTTCATATCTCGGAGGCAGATATTATCTTCGTAATGCAGCAAGGGATTTTCTCAAAGAAAGGCTTGAGGCTAATACCTACACGATGTGTCCTCTGCCGAATGATTTTCTGAGGTGGTGGTTTATCGCAAAATCAGGCGATGAGATAAAAGTCGGCTTTGCCGACCTTTTCACAAAGAGGATATGCGTTCAGAATACATTTACCTTTAACGATAAAGACCCTCTGGTTGAGCGTTCAAAAGAGACAAAGCTCGTAAAAAACTTTCTTTACTTTGCAAGATACCCCTACCCTGAAATAAAAAAACAAGGCGGCAGGACGATAGCGCTGTGGAAGGAACTTGCTTATTCGTTCATGCCCGGAGAGCATTTCACGGCAAAGGTCACCTTTGACGAAAATAACAAACTGATAAAATCGGAGTTCAAATTTTAGCCCTATTTCTGCTTCTTCATCAGAGCCTGTCCTATGACATTCCTCTGAATCTGATTGGTCCCTTCGTATATCTGGAGTATCTTTGCGTCACGCATCATCTTCTCAACAGGATACTCCTTCATATATCCTGAGCCGCCCATCACCTGAATGGCATTTGTCGTAACTCTCATACCAACGTCCGTAGCAAAAACCTTTGCCATAGCAGACTCCTTTGTTACGTCCTTTGCCCCGCTGTCAATGAATCTGGCAACTGAATAGACAAGCGCCCTCGCAGCCTCTATGTCTGTCGCCATATCCGCAAGCATATGCTGGACTGCCTGAAAACTTATAATCGGATGTCCGAACTGAACCCTCTGCCTTGCAAATTTCACGGCCTCATCAAATGCGCCCTGCGCAACGCCGACTCCCTGTGCGCCGACGCCTGCCCTTGAATTATCCAGCGTCTTCATCGCAACTATGAATCCCACACCTTCTTTTGAGATAATATTCTCCTTCGGAATTCTACAGTTATCAAATATAAGTTCCCTTGTTGCAGACGCCCTTATCCCCATCTTCTCTTCCTTTTTGCCGAAAGTAAATCCCGGAGTTCCTTTTTCCACAATGAAAGCAGATGCGCCTCTCGGCCCCTTTGTCTTGTCAGTCAGGGCAATTATTGTATATACCTCCGCCTCGCCTCCGTTAGTTATCCACTGCTTTGTGCCGTTAAGCACATATTCATTTCCTGTAAGTTTTGCAGTTGTCTGAATGCCCGCTGCATCGCTTCCCGCATTCGCCTCGGTAAGGCCGAATGCGACAAGCCTCTTGCCTGAAGCTATGTCCGGCAGATATTTCTTCTTCTGCGCATCAGAGCCGAAAAGAAGGATTGGATATGCTCCAAGCGCATTTGCAGCATAGGTTGTTGAGACGCCAAGGCAGGCCCTTGAGATTTCCTCAACAGCAATGCACAACTCAAAGCTGCCCTTTCCGAGTCCTCCGTATTCTTCCGGTATAAAAAGCCCGAAAAGGTCTGACTGCGCGAGGACCTTCATTATCTCCCATGGGAATTCTTCTTTTTCATCAAGCTCTCTTCTTACAGGCACAATCTTCTCTTCCGCAATCTGCCTTGCAAGGTCTCTTATCATTGCCTGTTCTTCAGTAAAAAAATAATCCATTCTTACCTCCAGATTAGTGTAAGCGCCAGTTTTTAGTGTCAGTTTTTTATTCGCTGACACTGTAGCTATTCACTGACACTTTGTTCTTGAGAGCTAATTTTAGCAGAAATCACCGGATATTTGAAAGCTAAAAATCAGAAAAAGAGTTAGAATATATCATGAAAATTAAATGCCCTATGTGTAAAAAGACAACAACATGGGAAGAAAATCCAAATAGGCCGTTCTGTTCTGAAAGATGCAAGCTCCTGGACCTCGGCAAATGGGTGTTTGAGGAATACAAGATTTCGGGAGAAAAAGCTGAAGAAGAAAAAGAAGAGACAAAAAATCAGATGAACGATAAATAACCTTATGGTTAAAACCTATGCAGATGGAAGGGGATAGCATTCTCGCTCATTCTCGTTCCGATAGAATCGGAACTCCGAGGTTTTTGCCTCACACCCCCCTCAAATCCCCCCTTATCAAGGGGGGACTAAGGGGGGTGTCGGAATTGCGTGCAATAAAACCGCTCAAATACCATCCCCTTCCATTAGTTGTGTGCATCTGTTTACTGCTTTTTATTTTATCATGTTCGCCGCAGAACCGCCTTTCCGGCTATATCTATTACCGGCTTAATACAAACCCGACAACACTTGACCCTGCGCTTATTGTGGATGTTACGGGAGGCTCTCTCTCAGCCAAGCTCTTTAACGGTCTGGTCAAAATGGATAAGGACTTAAACATCATTCCCGACATAGCGTCAAAGTGGAAAATATCAGAAAACGGGCTTGTTTACAAATTTGAATTAAAAAAAGGCGTGATGTTCTCCAACGACAGAGAAGCAGCAGCCGGAGACTTCAAATATTCATTTGAAAGGGTTCTTAATCCAAAAACGAGGTCTCCTAACACCTGGGTCTTTGACAAGATAAAAGGCGCAAGAGAGTTTATAGATGGTAAAGCAAAAGAGGTTTCAGGCATAAAGGCAGCAAACGATTACATGCTTGAGATAACCCTTGATAAACCCTTTTCTCCATTTCTGAATCTCCTGGCAATGACTGCTGCTTATGTAGTTCCTGAGGAAGAAGTGGAAAAATGGGGAGTGGATTTTTCATCTCATCCCGTTGGTACGGGACCGTTTATCCTCAAACACTGGCTTCCAAACAGAGAACTTCTGCTTGAGGCAAGAACCGATTATTTTGACAGCCTTCCAAAAATCAGCGGCATCGCCTATAAGATAATCCCCGAAGACCTGACAACAATAACGGAATTTGAAATTGGCAATCTTGATGTAATAACCATTCCGGCATCGGCATTCTCCAGATTTAAAAAAGATAAAAAAATGTCGGGATTCATGTCATCAATAAACGGCATAAACACCTATTACCTCGGGCTTAACTGCTCAAAAAAGCCTTTTGATAATCCTGTTCTCAGAAAGGCAATGAACTATGCAATTGACAGGGAAAAGATGTTAAGGACTGTTTACGAAGGAAGGGGAAGGCTTGCCTCAGGGCCGGTGCCTGATATTCTGAGAAAATGGAAAGCGCCTGCATCTTATGAATATAATCCGTCAAAAGCCGGAGAGTTAATAAAGGCCGCCGGTTATCCGGATGGGCTTGAAGTGAATTTTTATATAACAGCGGACAATGAGGTTGTGGATACTGCCGAGGTGATACAGTCATATTTAAAAGAAGTTGGGATTAAGGCAAATATCAAACAGCTTGAATGGAGCGCATATAAAGATGCAATCAATAAAGGCGAGCCGGACATGTTCTGGCTTGGATGGTTTGCCGACTATCCCGACCCCGAAAATTTTTTGTTCCCTTTATTCCACTCGGCAAACCTCGGCCCGGCGGGAAACAGGGCAAGATATAAAAATCCTGCGGTAGATTCTCTTATTGAAAAAGGCCAGCACGCACAAACAGCAAAAGAAAGAGATGTGTATTATGAAAAGGCTGAGAATATGATTGTTGACGATGCACCATGGGTATTCTTCTGGCACAAAACAGATTACACGTTAAGACAGCCTTGGGTGAAGAATTATCAGATATATCTTATCTACAGCATTGATAAGGGAACAGAGATAAGCTTTTGATTAACTATCTCCACGGCTCAATAATAACCTTTATTGACTCTTTACCTTCTGCAACGAGCTTAAAACCAAGCTGTGCATCGGACATGCCCAGCCTGTGCGTAATCATATCCTTTACATTTACCCTCCGGGCGCTGATAAACTCTATTGCCAAAGCAAGGTCAGAGGGAGCCGCTCCATAGGATGTCACCATTTTTATCTCATTTCTCCAGAAATCATTGATTGGCACAGAGACATTAATTCCCGGCTCAGGGACCGCAAAAAACAGAATCGTGCCTCCCTTATCAACAGACTGAAGCGCCTGCTCAATAGCAGGCATTGCGCCTGTGCACACAATAACACAGTCTGCCAATCTTCCGTCATTCAGTGGACGAACACGCTCAGGCATATTCTCTTTAGCATTAATAACGCTGTCTGCGCCGAATTTTAATGCTGCATTAAGGCGGTATTCATTTACATCAGTTGCAATAATCCGTTCCGCTCCCGCATTCTTTGCCATACTTATATGAAGTAGCCCTGAAATCCCGCTGCCAATTACAAGAACGCTTTGTCCGGCTTTCAGGTTTGCGACCCTCTGGCCTCTCAGAATGCACGCCAGGGGCTCTATGAAGGTCCCTTCTTCATAAGACATATTTTCAGGAAGGATATAAACCCCGCTCTTAACATTTATCTCAGGCACTCTGAGATACTCTGCAAAACCTCCGGGGTCATAATTTGTTTTGTGAAGTGTCTCACAGGCAGTGTGATAGCCGCTAAGGCAATAGCGGCAGGCATTGCAAGGAACATGATGGGACACAAATACCCTGTCGCCGATTCTTAAGGCTGATGGCTGATGGCTGATAGCTGATAGCTCTGCTCCAAGCTCAACAATCTCTCCCGTTATTTCATGCCCGAGAACACGCGGAGCTTTTTTAATCCTGTACCATTCCATTACATCGCTTCCGCATATCCCGCTCGCCATAACCTTAACCAGCATCTCGCCCTTCCCTATTTTCGGCACAGGCATTTCCTCAACCCTCACATCATTGTTCCTGTAATACATCGCAACTTTCATAGACAATAATATACCATAGCAGAGAATCTATTGCAGATTTGGCATGAAATAGCTATAATACTTTTTAAATTGCTACTCAGGAGAACGCTAATGAGAACAATGACAGCAAAGAATCTGAAAAACAGAACAGGGGAAGCCATGCGGGCAGTCTCAAAAGGGGAAAGGGTTGTTGTAACATTAAGGGGGAAACCCTTTGCCTTAATATCCTCTGTAACAGCCGAATCACTCAAAAAAACTTCCTTGCGGTCGTATGAAGAGGCGTGGAATGACATAGAACTCACCCTGAAAAAAACAAAACCTCATTTTAAGACTGCAAAAGAGGCTATGGCATGGACACGAAAAAGATCACTGTCTTCATAGATACAAACATCTTTGTAATTGACCTGAGATATAAGGATGATGTCAACTTCAAGATAAACCGCAGTTTTCTCGATATTATTGCAGTCAAAGGTAGAGGGGTTACAAGCATTATAAACCTTTTTGAATTATGCGGCATTCTCTCATTTAATCTCAATCAGCGGCAGATTACAGAATTGTTTCACTATTTCCCTCTAAGATATACAATTGACATAATCCCTTCTAACAGTATTGACTCTCCCCTTCCAGAGATAGCCGTTAAAGACATCTTGGAGATTATCTATAAAAAGGCAAGCTTCGGGGATGCGCTAATAGCAAATCTTGTTAATAGTCATTTAAAAGAAAATTCACTTTTCGTTAGCTGGGACGCAATGCACTTCAAACATCTGCTGTCCATAAAGACGATGACGCCGAAAGACTTTTTGTCGGCGATGCAGAGATGAAAGAGTTTTGTTTGACAGGAATAAGGGCATTAAGTAGAATTTAGGCATTGAGGCTGATTGAGATAGAGTTGGGATATACGCAATGCACCTATCCCTCCAATTTTGGTGATGTATCCGCAATTAATTGCGGATGTGAATAAGTTACCCGCTCACTGCGGGCAAGGGATTGAAAATTGTCGCTCAAGCATAACCTATAAAAGGAGGGAATATTATGCTCCTCTACATTTTGTTGATAATAATAGCTATCGGTGTTCTACTTGCGAGTGAGGCCGGTCAAAAGCTGTTGGGCTTTTTGTTGTGCGTGGGGGCTGTTTGCCTTGTTGCGTATGTGGGTTTCTATGCTGTGATATTTATCATAGCACTCTGGCAAAACTATAGTCCTTTATTACGCCTTAAGTCTGTCAGGCCAGAATACGACTGGATCCTTGGGGTAATAATTGGTGCTATTTTTATAATAGCGACACTATATAAAGCCTTGTATCCTCTTGGTTATGATAAGAACCGGCAGTTATGGACAGGAAAGTTAAAAAAACATACGATCCATGACAAGGAAGAAAAATCAAGGGAAGATAAAAATCAAGGGGTATCTGTATGAATTTTTGGCAAAATGTCTTCTCTACTTTTGTCGGGGCTCTCTTAGGTTTTATTTTTTCTATTTGTCTCTTCTACCTTACCAGTAAATGGACTAAAAAAGATCAAAAGAAATCTCTGGAAAAAAATTTAATCAAGGAATTTGAGTTCAATGAGCACTACTTACAAAAAATATTGGAGGACTTAAAAAAGACCATCGAAAAAATAACAGTGAATGATAAGAATGTCTTTTATTATTTTAATTACATAAGCTATCAGAGACTGTTTACCCAAGCTTATTTTCAGCAAGGGTTTCTTTATGACAAATTAGACCCCGATGATATTAACCTTCTTGATACAATCTTAAGTCGAATGAATCAAGGAGGAGAGCAATACATTAATAACTCGATACATATGTGGAAAGAAGACAATCTCAATCAACAACAAATTTTAAACATCTTGGCATTTGAACGGGATTCTGTCGAAAAATTTATCAAAGATATCGGTCGAATAAAACAGAAGATAATTAAGAAATAATAGCATGCCCACAGCGACAGATAACATGGCGGAAAAAACTGACGTCAAAACCCTTCGGGCTTCTTTTTCGCCAGGAACAAACATTGAACAAAATTATAGCCACTTATTAAGGGATTGTTTTATAATGAGTTATAAAGACGTTGAGGAGGTGATTTATATGGCAGGCGTTAAACAGCAGGTTATTCAGATGATTCAAACTCTGCCTGAAGAGGTCTCGGTTGATGACATTATGGCAGAGTTATTTTTCAAGTTACAAGTAGATGCAGGCTTGAAAGAATTGGATGAGGGGAAAGGCATACCTCATGAAGAAGTCGAAAAGCGGATGTCGAAATGGCTCACAGCATAAAATGGTCTCCGAGGGCGGCTTCTCACTTTGAGGGCATTTGTGACTATATCGCAAAAGATTCAAAGCATTATGCTGCTCTTTTCGCCAAGAAAGTTCTTTCAATCGTTAAATCTATTCCGCAATTCCCGAAGTCAGGCCGTGTTGTTCCCGAATATAATGATGAGAATATGAGAGAAAAGCTCTATGAAAATTATAGAATTGTTTATCGCATCAAAGAAGAAGTCATTGAAATAGTTGCTATATGTCATGGATCAAGACTTTTAGAAAATATTTTGTAAGCGGGCATAAATTTTTTAACACATCGCGAACGGCGAACGCCCAAACCTTTCAGGCTTCTTTTGCACCAGGAACGTTAAGTGAATAAAAATACTAAATCTAAAAAGAGCGAGGCCATAAAGCTAAAACCAACTGGTGAATATCCTTGCCAGTGGGATGATTTGATTGACTCTAAGAACAATGTTATTGCCACGATATACACTCGCAGGAAAGGCAAAAAGGATAATCAGAAATCTGGAATTACAAAAGGGACAGACGGAATTTACGATATTGTCGTCAATTCAAAAGAGATTACTGCTGAAGTAGTAAGAAACGCCCTCGTTGATTTGGAAAAGGTTACTGATAAACGGTATATGCTTACCGATACTATTTCGTCATTCCGCACTTGATGCGGAATCCAGTTAGTCGTAATTTACTGTCTCAAAAAAAGTGTCTGAATCCCTGCTGGAGTTTATCCCGTACATTGATACGGGGCAGGAATGACAACATAATAAAATAGGTTTAATGCCTGCTTAATTCTTTCCTGCTTGCAGTAATGCCTTTAATTTTTGATTTCTTGCTCTTCAGGCGAGCTTTAAGGCTCTTGTAAAGCTCATAAGCCTTCTTTGGAGTTGCATTATCATGAACAA
>Ga0210049_1000681_pt1 | contig 29704 bp, 22 predicted proteins | sample CryGeyCG2014_300_2_FD_183964 | JGI IMG/M metagenome (GOLD analysis project Ga0210049, IMG submission 183964) | Groundwater microbial communities from aquifer - Crystal Geyser CG06_land_8/20/14_3.00 (SPAdes) (version 2) | ecosystem: Environmental > Aquatic > Deep subsurface > Groundwater | place... | reverse complement strand
CAATGCTGACCACCACGTCAAAGGGGAGGTTAAAATCAAACGGGTTAAGACGCTCGGCATCCATGACGGACCATTCAATGTTGGGAAGATGAAATCTCTTCTGCGCTTCCTGAATGGCCGCAGGAGATCGGTCCACGGCATGCACAAAACCGGCTCCCCACTTCTTGGCCATCAGATAGCTGCCCCACCCTTCCCCGCATGCGATATCCAGGACACGGCGCCCTTTGACGTGCTCAGCCAAAAGGAAATAGCGCGCCACATGATTGCTTAACTCCATGGGGTTATTCGGATTTGCTTGAAATTCCAACCGTTCCATGATTTTGCTTATTTACCCTGCAGTTGCATAAAAAATATGACATGGTTCGCTAATAAACTTTTGGTGACTTCTAACATTTACTGATTTTTTTATCGAAAAGACCACATCCGCTTCAGATCCACGATTCCCACCGACCGAAAATCGTCCACCACTCGAAAAGGAGAGACATACCTGGCCTGGGCATGCACCATCATGCCTCCCGCATCGTTGATGGCCACACGCCACATGTAAGAGCCTGCGGTAAGCGGCAATTCCGGAAAACAGATCCTAACTTCCCCTTTATCCTGAACAGGTACGGAGGGCAGATGTTCCATCAGGGTGGTGGCCCCGCAGATATAACTTCCGTCCTGGCGGTAGAGGTTGAAGACAAAAGAAATCTCTTCGTTAAAACTTTTATCGAGCCGTTCATATTGAAAAATAAGGAACAGGGTCTCACCGCTTTTGATTTGATCAACCACTCGACCTTCGGCATTTTCAAGACAAACCCGCGAGATTTGCAAGGGGTGTTTAGAGTCCGATGCTCGCAAGGATGCTGTGGACTCCGGCTCGGATTCGGATTTTAGCAGATCTTCTACGTAGCGATCCACGACCTCATGAGAGTCGCCGTAAACGACTGCGTGTCCCTGGGATAAATAGAGGCCCTTTTGGCATATGGCTTTAACCTGGTAAGCATCATGGGAAACGAAAAGAATGGTGCAGCCCCTGCTTCGAAGTTCATAGAACCGCTGGATGCATTTTCGCTGGAAGGCTGCATCCCCCACCGCCAGGATTTCGTCTATGATCAAAATCTGAGGATCCGTGTGGATGGCTACGGCAAATGCCAAACGTACATACATGCCGCTGGAGTATGTTTTTACCGGACGGTGGACAAACTCGCCGATATTCGCAAACGCTAAAATCGATTCCAGTTTCGATTCGATCTCTTCCGTGCTCATTCCTAGGATTGCGCCGTTTACATACACGTTTTCCAAGCCGCTGTATTCCGGATTAAAGCCGGATCCCAACTCGAGAAGCGGAGCGGTTCGACCGTTGACCTCCACAAAACCGGAAGTTGGGATCAACGTGCCGCAGATGAGTTGCAACAGGGTGGTCTTTCCGGATCCGTTCCGGCCCACGATGCCGATAGTCTCCCCGGGTCGAACCGTGAAGCTGACATCTTTGAGTGCCCAGAATTCCGAATAAAACCTTTTCCGGGTGAAATTAAACATCTGGAAGAGGCGGTCCCGGGGCTGGTTGTAAATGCGATATTTTTTTGAAAGGCCGGCGGTTTTGACGGCATACCGGGTTTCCGGATTTCCCTGAACTTTATCGAGACCTGCATTAAGTGGCGCATCAAAGGACATCGGGAAACCCTTTCCTCATTTTTTCGAACAACCAAAAGCCTGCCGAGGCCGTGAGACAGGCAGCGGTCATAGCAACGATCAAATACCAAAGATCCGGAGGCTTATTTTCCATGAGGATGTTGCGATTCTGTTCGATGAAGAAAGTCAAGGGATTGAAATAAATTACCTTTTGCATCCCTGCGGGAAGTGCGGTCACCGGATAAAAAATGGGGCTTAAAAAAAGCAGACTGGTCAACCCTGTGGAAACGACATGCCTCAAATCCCTGAGGTAGACGCCGAGTCCGGCTAAAAACCATCCGATCCCCCAGGTAACCAGCATCAGTGAGATCCATAAGGGGACGAGATATAAAACGCCAAAGCCTAAGCTTCTTTTTATTACAACAATCCCGAACACAAGTACCAGCATTGAAATCAATGTATTGAAAAGCACGGACAGTGTTCCGGTGATGGGGAGAATCTCTAAGGGGAAAACCACCTTCTTAACATAAGAGGGGTTTTCAAGGATGAGGTTTGGCGCCCGGTTGATATTCTCTGAAAAAAAGTTGAATACAATCAAACCGGAAAAAAGCCTGAGCGCAAATTCCCCTGTTCCTTGCTCCAGAGACCCCCAGCGGATTTTGAACACCTGGCTGAAAATAAAAGTGTAGATACTCAGCATCAAAAGCGGCGTGATGACCGACCATGCCAAGCCCAAAAATGACCCCCGGTATCGGGAAGAAACTTCACGTTTGGCGAGCCGGAGGATGAGGGACGCGTGCTTTAAAGGTACTAAGAAGGAAAAAATTTGCATCGTAAATTACGTAAAAGGTTTCTTGGAATCTATCGGTTCATGAGTTCGATATATAGGCTTTCCATGTCCTGCAGGAGCCGCTTCTGGTCGAACCGTTCCCGGACAAAGACTCGGGCGTTTGCAACGCGCATCTGCCCTTCTGATGCCCGGTTTTTGAGAAGATAATCCAGTCCCTTAGCAAAGCCGAGAACATCTTTGTTCCTGCATAAAATTCCTCGTTCGCATAACATCAATCCGTCGATTTGCCCGGAATCTTGGGGTCTCCCAAGGAGATCTCGGACGCCGCCTACATCGGTGGCGACGACCGGGATTGAAGAGGCCATGGCTTCGATGATGGAAACGGGCGTCCCTTCATTGATGGAAGTCAACGCCAGGATGTCCAGATCGGCGTACACTTGAGAGACTTCACGGATCCATCCGCAAAAGCGGACACGTTCGGAAAGACCCTGATTTCGACAAAAGCGCTCCAGATCCTCGCGTAATTCGCCATCACCCACCACGACGAAAAGAAGATTGCGTTCAGGGTTACGGTCTAAAAGGATCTTTGCTGCCTTTAAAAACATAATATGATTTTTGATCGGAACAAGCCTTCCGATGATCCCTATGAGGGTCATGTCTTCTGGCACACCCAATGACTGCCTGAATTTTCCCTTCAGATTCTCGGAATTCAGAAAGGGCGCAAGATCAAAACCCAATTCCACGATTTTGATTTTTTCAGCAGGGGCAATACGGTATTTTTCAACCAGATCTTCTTTCTGGGTCTTGCTGATGGCAATGATGGCATCGGTGATTCTTGCCAGGAGACGCTCGATGAGGACAAAGAACATTGATTTTCCCTTGCTGAAATATCCTTCAAAAATATGCCCATGGAACGTGTGGACCACCCGGAGGGAATTTCTTCTGATTAAATTATAGGCCAGCGCGGCCAGCCGGGCACTGGTGCCGGCCTTGGCGGTATGGGTGTGGACAATGTCCGGGCGTTCGGACATGAGAACCCTGAAGATTTTGGCGATGGTTTTTAAATCCATTTTGAAGCTGATTTCCCGCTGAAGTTCCGGGATCACAATGGTCTTCATGTTATCCGATTTGAGAAGATAACTCATATCTCCTTCCAGAGGCGAGATGATGCCGGTGACCAGGGTGGAATCGAACCTTTCCTCGTTTAGCCCTTTGGTGAGGAGATAGACATGGATGGCAGGACCACCAATGTTCAAGCGGGCAATCATACGCAATACCCGAATTTTCCGGGTTAAGGTCGGAACGAAGGCCTCAATCTCGTGACGCACCGGTACCTGATGCTTTCGGATCCACAAGGCGATGCCGCTGGAAATGATGACAAAACAAAACCGGAAGTACAGGCCCGAGATGATCATCGCCTTCATGATCCAGGAGGAGGGCCGGCTGTATTTTTCAAAAAGAAGATAGACGCTTTTATGAAATTCAAAGAGGGATCGTACCAGCAATTGATCGCTGCTCACCCCCACAAAGTGCACCACACAGGCACGCGGAAAGTAGACGACCTCCCAACCCTCCTGGGACATTCTCCGACACCAGTCTGCGTCTTCCCAGTAGATAAAAAATCGTTCATCCAGATACCCTACGGCTTCAACGGCCTTCCGGTTGACCACCATGCATGCCCCGGATACCCAGTCCACCTCCATGGGGGTCACGCCGTCGCTTTGCATCGTCAGCACATTCGACGTAGTAACGGGGTTGTTGGGAAAAAGTCGGGTAAAAAGAGATTTTCGCCCGAAAAAGGCTGTCAGTGGAGTCGGAAAGGAGCGAGCAGACCCTTGCACCTTGCCATCGCTGTCCAGGATCTTCGGGCCAAGGATGCCTATGGAAGGATTTTCTATAAAGTGAGCCAAAACGGCTTCGAAAAATCCTTCCATGATAAAGGAATCTGGATTCAATAATACGACATAGGGGGCTTTGCTTTGTTTTAAAGCTTGGTTGACTGCGGCTGAGAAGCCTAAGTTCGTTATATTCTTATTTAAAACAGCCCGTGGAAAATTGTCGAGAACCCGATCTACGTTATCCGTTGAGGCGTTATCCTGAATAAAAACCTTTCCGGGAATGTTTCCAAGGTCTTTGTAAAGTGATTCAAGACATTTTAAAAGGCAATCGGTGCTGTTATAATTAATGATGATTGTGTCGATGGATATTTGTTTAATCTTCACTTTCAGGCACCTTCATTGATGTTCTTTGTAAGGAATGTCGATTTCTTTAATCTCCGATTGAGCCGATTTACATAGTGCTCCGTTTCCAGAATAGCCCAAATGTATCGATCACTTACTATTTTTTTTCGTTGGACTTCTTTCCTTTTATCCATTGAGGATTTAAACCCTCTTAGGGCGTCGATTTTTGCTTTAAAAAAGGCTTTTATGAGTCCTCTTGCGGAAAAATATATGAAAGCCATTAAAATATAAAACAAGTGCCGATGGATGGATCTGAGCATCAGCTTTTTAGGCATATTTTGAAAATAGGTCCATTCCAAATTGCGATGTGAATAGTAAACCGAGACAGGAGAGTCGTAACCGATGCTTTCGCTGGCCATATGGAAAATCATCGCTTCCGGAACATAAATGCATTTATATCCGAGAAGTTGAGCCCTAAAGCTTAAATCGACGTCCTCATAGAGTAAAAAGAAATCCTCATCAAACAGTCCGATATGGTTGAGCATGGATCTTCTATAGATCGCACCTCCTCCACATGCGCCAAATACCCATTTCTTCTTACAATAATCCGATGCATGTTGCCCACGCCCGCGGAGTAATCCGGCACCAGCACGCATATATCCGTCCCCTACCCTGTCGATGATAAACGGTTTATCGAAGTATAGCATTTTCGAAGCGGCAAAACCTGCATTCGGAAGCGCGTCCATGGCTTCAATCAGCTTTTGAATCCAATTTAAATCCGGTACAGCGTCCGCGTTTAGCAAGGCAATATATTCTTCAGATCCGGATCGAATGATTCGGTTGTTTGCCGTTGAAAAACCTAAATTCGTCTTAAAGCAAATTAACCGCAGATGAGGGTAGTGATTTTTAATAAATTCGACAGATCCGTCTGAGGAGCCGTTATCAACTACAGAAACAGCGATATCTCTATAAGTCTGCCTGATTAAATTATCCAAGCATAATTTTATAAATCGCTTACCGTTGTAATTTAGAACGATGACTGAAACTCGGCTCAAAATTATTTTCGTCTATAGATTGAAAAACAAAATTTTGGAAAGCGCTTCCGCAAATGGAAACGTTTCTGGATTGTCGTAATAATCCGGGATTTTGCTTTTTCCCAGTAATCCAACACAGGGATCTTTTGAAAATTTTCGTATACAGGATAGAAGGGCGTCTGCGATATGATCGGGTGTAAGATAATCTATAGAGTAAATATTTTCATGGCAACAAGAAAGATTTTTATTCGCATAGGAGTTAGTGATAGTTAAAAGACCGAAGTGAGCCATTTCAAGTGGAGGATAACTCGGATGCGGAGATACCATCAGCGATAGTCCTATTGCGCTGCGGTACAGCATCTCTGCATATGCTTCCAGGCTAAGCTTGCCAAGAGATCTCAATACTTTTCCGTTTCCAAGTGAGATTGGTTTATGACTTTCACCGATTGAAACCACTTCCCACTCCGGGAGATTCGGTTCTAAAGTTGACCAGATTTTAAGCGCTTCGACAATCAAGGTGAAGCAATTTCTTGAAACTGAAGGCCTGCCGTAAATTAATATTCTTTTGTCTCGGCTGGTTCTCCCGGCCAGATTCAGGTATTGTTTCAGAACCGGATTTAATCTTGGCTCAAACACGAACGTTGTTTCAAACCGGTATCCTTTGTTGTTGAAGTAATTCCTCAAAAATGTTGAATTAAAAATAGGTATTGTGAAAACATCTGACCTATATGTCGATTCTGCCAAAACAAAATGGGAGGACCAGTTGTAAAATCCAGGCTCATAATCCTGGATCAAATATCCCATTCGATTGCATTGCAGGCCCATTTCCGCAGATTGTTGGCGTACCATATGAATCGTGGAATAGGCGGTCCACCATGAGGTGGATAGGAATCGATCCTCCGGGGAGGTGAAAACATTTCTCTGATATTTATGGACAACCGGCAAAAGTTGATGTTCTTCATCCGAATCCTTTTCAAACGATACCATGTGATATTTAGGGAACTTTGCAAGATCATCACGGCCTGGAATTGCGTCTGTTAAAAGAATCCGGGTATGGATTTTTTCAGATGTTTGGCTTGCTATGGCGTTGAAAAGGTCCAGCGCCGTCGATACTCCTCCGAAATGATGTTCTTTATTGATTGATGGAATAACTAGGTTGATTCTCTTGAACCGGAAACGGCTTTTTACTATTTTTATCGGTGTAATCTGGGGAATAGAATAGGAGAAGTCGATCCCTTTGATGACACGGTATATTTGCCGCGCCAAATTATATTTCCTGAGTGTTTTGGCAATGCTTTCAATCATGAAGGCTGACAAGGCTTAAATAAGATTCGGTATTGTATCTTTTAAGGAAAGATTCTTGTTGTAAAAGGGATCTCCGCCGATTTCCCGGTAATGCTTGTAATATCGAATCGACATCTGAAAATCACATTTCGGGATATCATGGGCGACCCGTGTCTTTGATTCATAGTGGTAGAGCCTTACAAACGAATCATATACGTTTAAAAGACCGGCCTCATGTGCCCGGATGCATATTTCCACATCGCTTCCGCAGATCAAAAAAGATTCATCGAATTCACCGATTTTTTCGAGGGTTTTTCTTGAAATAACCATACAGGATCCGGTCACCGCAAGGACATTTCTTTTAACCATCGGGGAAACGTATGGAGAGCCGAAATGGATGGGCTTGTTGCCTTTGTAAACATGATCGGCCCAACCCCCGAGACCGACCACCACTCCGGCGTGCTGAATGGCGCCATCCTCATAAAGCAATAAGGGGCCGACGATACCCACATCGTCTCGGAGCGCATGCCCGCCCAATCGCTCAATCCAGTCCGAAGAAATCACGCGAGTGTCGTTATTTAAAAAAATAAAAACATCCCCGGATGCTTCATGAATACCGTGGTTGTTGAGTCTGGACCAGCAAAAAGGATAATCCGCTTCAATAATGCTTATATTCCCATATTTTTTCGCAATTCTAATAAACCAGGATTTGCTGTCTGCTTCCTGCGAACGATTGTTCAAAATAATGATTTCAAATTTTGGATGTGAGGATTTTTGAAAAATACTCTCGACACACGCATCCAGGTAGGGAATATTATCCTTTGTCGGAATGATGATGCTCACCAAGGAGTCATCCGGAAATGAAAAATAGGCATCATAGACAAAGGGATGCTCGCATTCCTTGACTTGTGCGTTTTTCCCATAAAGCCGTTTTAAATGATCCCCTACGGCAAGCAACCCGGATTTTTGGGCTTTGGGTTTTGAAAACGGATTTCCGGCAGTGGAAGTTTCAATCTCACGCCAGCTGTAAAGCACCTTCGGGATATGGCAAATCTGATTCGTCTCTTCGGAGACTCTCAAGAATAAATCATAATCCTGGGCGCCTTCAAATCCTTTCCTGAATCCGCCTATTTTATCCAGTATGGATTTTCGGATAGCGACAAAATGGCAAATGTAATTTTGGGATCGCAGAAGATCCGGGGACCAATCAGGCTTGAAAAAGGGATTCCTACGTTTTCCATTACAATCGATCTTATCTTCGTCGGAATAAATAAAATCAGGATCTTCAGCGTTGATGGCTTTTACGATTTCAAATAAGGCATCTTCCGTAATTTCATCATCGTGATCCAAAAAGGCGACAAATTCTCCTTCCGCCATTTTGATGGCGCTGTTGGATGCGGAGGAAATCCCGTCGTTTTTTTTTAGAAATTGGATTTTTATGCGCGGATCGCGGATTTTTTTTAAGAAATGGAGAGTTTCCGAGTTCGAGGATCCGTCGTCGGAGATACAGAGTTCCCAATTTGAATAGAGTTGATCGCGTACGGAATGAATAGCGGCAGATAACCATTTCGTTTCGATGTTGTATACCGGCATAATGATGCTGATTTTAGGTCTTTTTCGAAATTTTTCAATTTCTTGCTGAATGGTCTTCCTATGAGGCGATCTTAACTCCAACCAACGCTCATAGTCCGTCGCTTCGTTATAAAAAGAAATGATGTCCCGATTCTGTTTCAGATACCAGGCGGCCTTATGAACCGTATTCATGACCCCCTGGCTTCGAATCGATACGATTCCTTTTTTTAAAAGAGAAATGGTTTTCATCGTCACAAAATAAGGTTTCGTGAAAATTGGCTATGACGCCAAATGGTCGGTTCGGCAACCGATGGATTCGATTGAGACGTTCAATTTAAGGATTTGGTATTTTCTATGTATTCTTTGATGGAATAGGCCACATCCCGGGTTTTTTCAAAGTAAATTTTCAATATAATATCAGCCAGCAAGCCGAAAATAAAAAGTTGAATGCCGGTTGTAATTAAAAAAACGGCCAAAAGAGGAAATACGGTATTTGACAAATCCTGCCCCTGAAGAAAAAGGATGAATGTATATAATGAGATAAGAAGCCCGGTTAGGAGAATAAACAACCCTCCGCCTCCCAGCAAATGAAGCGGACGCACGGCGTATTTGTTCCAGAACCAAACCGAGATAATGTCAACAAACCCTTTTACGGTTCTTTTCCAATTGTACTTGGTTTCTCCGGCGATCCTTGGACGATGATTGACGATGATCTCTCCGATTTTAAATCCCTTGATTTTAAGGATTGCAGGGATAAACCGGTGCATCTCTCCATACAGGCTGATATGATCGAAGCATTTTTTCTTATAGATTTTCAGAGAACATCCGCTATCATGGATTTCGTCTTTTAAAAGAAGCGTTCGAAGCAGATTCGCCCCCCTGGATGCAAACCTCTTCGATATCTTATCCTTCCGTTGATCCCGCCATCCGGAGACAATATCGAGGTGGTTTTCTTCGAGATGGCGAATTAACCTTGGGATATCTTTCGGGTCATTTTGAAGATCCCCGTCCATGGTGATGATGTATTCATACTGAGCATGTTTTATCCCCGCATCCATTGCAGCGGTTTGGCCGAAATTTTTCCGCATGACAATGACTTTCACCGGAGATAACCGTTTCAGGATATCGATTGTGGCGTCGGTTGAGCCGTCATCGATGAAAATGATTTCATAGTCATACCCTTCTGTTTCACATACGTCGACGATTTCCTGATGAACCTTTTCAACATTTTTTGCTTCATTAAACACGGGTATGACAATGGATAATGTTTTCATTTTTCTATTACACCTGCGAAGAGATATCGATCCCTTTGATACGTGGAAATTTTATAAACATACAGACGATGATCATGATGCAGATAAGCGAAATCACGATTCCAAGATTCAGATAAGGAGGGATGAATTTCAGTTCAATGTGATGCTCTCCTTGCATCAACGGCAAACCCATAAATGCGATGTTGATTAATTCCGGCTTTTCTTCTTTCCCATCGACGATCGCCTTCCATCCTTTATCAAAGGGAATGGCGAAAAAAAGGATGCCGTCATTATTAAGATGGATATACCCTTTGATATGATCCTCTTTGAATGAGGAAATCTCAAAATACTCCGGATGCAAATCCTTGGATTTGCCGGCGGTTTCGGGAGTCTTTTGCTGTATCGGATCGATTCGAAGAAGATGATCATATTCTTTGTTTGAAACAAAGGATTTTAAAATGACACTCTCTTTGGTCTCAATCGGAAGTGTTTCGAAATCACTTCGCCGAATATAGTGGTTGTATACGAACCCGAGCGGCATATGGTTTTGATTTTGAAATAGATGCACGTTTCCAAACGATCGCACATGGGTGAATCCAAACGGCTTATCCTCAATATGTTGAGAGAGGAAATATTTGACGTTCAGCAGTGATTGGAGTTTATCGCGCTTGGACAATCCATACCGGTAGGAGGCGATTCTCGGAGATTGAGGAGAAATTCGCAACGACTTATGAAAATCGACAACAGCCGTTGCTGAGAATCCATAATAAGCGCTCGTTCCATAATAGTTTTGCACGACGGCGTCATTCAGATAATCCGAAGTATAACCCTTTTCAACTCTATAAAAGGATTTATCCGAAGTCCGAATAAAATTAAGGGCCTGCATGGTGTCTTTATTGAAATAGCGTTCCCCCCTTTCGATAAATCCGGATGTGAGTGCGCCGCTGCTTCGTGAAACGGTTATCCGGGCAAATACAGCCAGTTCAATAACGACAACGGCAAAAAGAGCGTATTTTGCATACAGGTGCAGCTTGGGAAATTGAAAAGCAATGAATATCACGCCATAAAGAATGAAACCTGCACCTACCTTATATAAGACATCATTGTCGATGAATATCTCTTTTGTCGCCCAACCGATGATCCATATACCGGAAAAAAACGCAAATGAAACAAAAAGATATCCGCTGTAATCGATCTTACGCCTGAACAGAACATTTAGAAAATATGACGCCATGATAATCAGGCATATCGAGTTATACATGATGGTATGCTTGTAAGTGCCGCTGGCAAATGCGTTTCCGATAACCCTTATGTATGGGAAAAAAAAATAGAGTAAAGAGACGCACGACAGAAGTATAAATGCGATTTTATGTCTCCGGTTTTTATCAAGAAACACCATCGGTGCGGCAAACAGGGTAATCAAACCGGAATACGCTGCCGGTGCTTCCAGATAATTACCTGCTCCTTTAAACCTCTCAAAAGATCCGATGATATCATTGGAAAGATATCGAAGCAGAAACGTCCGGATATTCATCGGATCGGACAATCGTAATGCATCCGCTATCCACTGGATCAGAGTAAATTTATGGATCGATTCTCCGCCCCTTGCAGAGCTCATTGCCTGGTAGAGTTCAGGTAATATATAGAACGCCCCCAGGCCGATTCCGATACCGTAGAGAAAATAAAATTTGGCAAAAAAGATTGATATTTCTTTGAAATGAAGCCCCTTTTCATAAATAATTCTGAAAAGCCCATACAGGGTTAGGAAAAAAATAAACTGGTACAGTTGCAAAACCCCTTTAATACAGGCCAATCCGATCGCCAGGACCATTAAAAGCCATTTGCCGTCCTGGAACCATCTTTCACAAAGAAAGAGCATAAGCGATGCGAAAACCGCATAATTGAGATAATGATACCAGTGACCGTTCAATGTCATGTAGCCGCAAAATGAAAACAAAAGTGCCCCGATAACGGCTGCATCGGAGGAGATGTCGATTTTCTTAAGGAACTTAAAAAATAAAATCCCGGCAACAATGATTTTCAGCAAATTGATATAGACAATGGCATAAGCGAGATACTCTTTTCCAAACAAAATAATCAGAATATCAAAGGGGTTGAAGTTGGCAATGAGCGGAAATACGTTCATTCCCAGATCATGCTGAAACGACCAAAACGAAAAATTGCCGGAAAACAGCCGCTCTGATCGGAAGTAATCATCGGCGAAAAATTGCCGGATGGTATCGGAAGCAAACCCTGCAAATATGAATATTTTATTAAGCAGCAGATATTCTCTGTAAGTAAAAATTCCAATTGCAAGAAAAATGCATATTAAAATGAGAAAATCTTTTTTAATTAGGGAAGGTTTCGTTGTTATTTCCATTAAGTCGATCGATGCCATTTTTTGCCTGACGGTTTCACTATTTTTCAAAGAATAATAAACAATATCGTCATACAATCAAAAATCCAATTCGGTAAAATATGGTTTAATTTTTCCTTTCCTCTAGCTTTAATGTCCATCCGGTTGGCCATATCTTAAGTCTGTATGAATGCTTGTTTTTCCAAATTGCTACTTCGCTGCTCCAAGTAGTCCAGTTTATTTTCTTTAATTTATCTTTTTGGAACCAATAGAGGCCATTGATGCAGCTTGTTACCATCAATAAAACCAATATTCCCGATAAAATATTTTTAACGGTTTTTTTTGACTTAAAATCGATAGAAAAAAGTATCATTAACAGCATCAATACACCTGGCACGTAGAAGTACCGATTTCCCACACTAACATCCAACAATGCCATATTTTCTCTTCCACCGATTCCAAAATAAGTTGAAAAAAAAGTCAAAAATAAAAAACTCCCCACAATTAGTATATTTTTTAATTTGATGATCTGTTTTGTTAAAATCCAGATAATTGCCGCTTCAATAACTATTATTGAAAATCCTGCAAGATGAAAAACTACTTTTCCATACGACCGATAAATATTAATAATATATTGAGAGCAAATTTGAGCAAATATTAGGCTGAAAGGAGCAAGAAAGACTCTTACCCAGGCAATAAGACCGGCCGCCGTAATTGTAGGGAAACCCATTCTGCTTGGTTCAATATAAATAGATAGCAATTGAATAACACAACATATGACAAGAGCTCCCGCTTGAACATATGTTTCTTTTGCTCTGGTCTTCCAAGCTTTAAGAAAGAATAATGGCGTAAGGGCACAAGATAGAACACCTGTTAATCCTGCAAAAAAGATCAAAATACGGTAAACGTACTTTTTGAAGATAGACGGCTTCTCGTCATCAGATAGTAAAATTAAAATTGTAATCAAAGAAAAAAAATATTGGCTGCCGTTTGTATTTAACCATATTTCAGCAGTCCTTGGGATGAATATAATAATTGCAGTTATTACCGCTTTTTTCAGAGTTGTGTTCCAAAGTGAGGAGTTATCCCACACCACAATCATTATCGCGATATATTGTACAAAAAAAGCCATTACTGTGGTAACAAGAGGGGCATGCTCGAGAGGAACTATCCGGCTTGCTAAAAGAACTGCAAGTTGTGTGTAAAAATTATAATATCCGACTTCAGCCACAAAAATAACGCTGGACCAGTCATGAGAAAAGGCATGAGAAAACCAGATCGCACCTTCTTCCGCCCAGAAGCGAGGAGCGGAAAAAAGGGTATAATCGCGAAAAACGATAATGAACATGGCGACGGCGCTGATAACAAGTTGGCTAATTATTTTCATTTTTAAAACTTAACGTATGAGTGGATGTTTTAGGAATTTTCATAAAACAGCTCGAAATTTTATAAAAAAAGATATAATATAAGGCTTTAAAACCATCCCAAGCACGAATTTTTTTCCCTTCTTCAAAAGTTCGTCCGTAATAGGATATGGGCACTTCATAAAAGGTACATTTTATTTTCTTAAGTTTAATGGTGAGTTCATTTTCGATTTCAAAACCATTTGAAACAATGTTGATTGATCTTAGAATTTTTCCATTAAATGCTTTAGCAGCGGTCTCAATATCGGAGAGAAACAAATTGGTAACCATGTTGTTTAAAAAGGACAAAACTCGATTTGCGAGGTAGTTGTAAAAATAATGCACTTTATGCGTTTTTCTCACAAGCATTCTGGAACCATATACGACATCCGCATTTCCGTTTTCGATTTGTTCGACCAGGCTGTACAATTCAAAAGGGTCGTATTCAAGGTCCGCATCCTGGCGAACAACGATATCTCCCGTCGTGTTTTGAATGGCTGATTTTAACCCGTATCCAAGTCCTTTGTTCTTCGTCACCTGTATTACTTTGACTCTCGCATCGTTTTCTTTTGCATCAAGAATAACTTGATACGTGTTATCCATAGAACCGTTGTCAACAATGATAATTTCATCGACAAATTCCAATTGTCTGACCTTCTTAAGAACCAACCCTACGGTTTTTTCTTCGTTATAAGCGCAGATGACAACGGATACCGTTTTTTTCATGCCTTTATTAATGATCTTATTCCCATCCATTTGTTAAGATACTCTTTAATTTCTCAAATCCCGTTTTGAAGTTTTAATTACGAGCGTCGTGACACCATCGAATCAAAAAAATTTCCAAAAGTTTGAATAATGAATTCAATTTGTTCCTCATCCAACCCGGGATACACGCCGATAAAAAAAGAGTTATTCATAATATAATCCGTGTTGTCGAGATTTCCCCATATCCGATAATCAATGTTTTCAAATGCAGGTTGCCTGAGAAGATTTCCTGAAAACAGATTGCGCGTTTCGATCTGCTTTTTTTCTAAAAAACCGGTTAGCTGGTTTCGTGTAAATCCGGCATCTTTTTTTAATGTAATAATGAATCCAAACCAGGAAGGATCGCTTAACCTTGTCGGTTTCGGTAGAATCAAGAACTCTTCGAATTTTTTTAAACCTTCAGACAATTTCCTATGATTAGCTTTTCTCTTCAATAAAAATTCATTTAATTTGTCCATTTGGGCCGCTCCGATGGCGGCCTGAAGGTCGGTCATCTTCATGTTATAGCCTATGTGGGAGTATACATACTTATGATCATATCCAAAAGGAAGCGATCCAAACTGCCGGCTGTATCTTTTACCGCAGGTATTGTTTTTTCCCCCGTCGCAGAAACAATCCCTCCCCCAATCTCTATAGGAGCTGCATATTCGGGCAAGTTCTTCATCTTCCGTTATAACGCATCCTCCCTCTCCTGTGGTAATATGATGCGCCGGATAAAAGGAGATTGTTGCAAGGTGGCCGAAGGTGCCGGTCGTTCTACCCTTGTACCTGCTTCCTAGTGCATCGCAGTTGTCTTCAACCAGCCAAAGGTCGTTTTTCTTTACAATATCAAGGATGGGTTCAAGATCGAAGGGATTCCCAAGCGTATGAGCTAAGAATATAGCCTTTGTTTTTGATGTTAAAGCTTTTTCAACCTCGGAGGGTATGGCGTTATAGTTTTCTAGGCCGACGTCGATAAATACGGGAGATAGATTGCTTTGAATGATTGGCGCAACGGTGGTGGGAAATCCGGATGCAACAGTGATCACTTCATCTCCAGGGACAAGCCTCCTATTTCCAAGTTTTGGTGATGTCAGAGTGGCCAATGCCAGTAAATTTGCCGAAGAACCCGAATTGACCAATATGACGTTAGATATCTTAAAGAAGGTCGAAAGCTTATATTGAAACTCTTCACAAAATCTTCCGCTTGTAAGCCAAAAATCAAGAGATGCATTTACAAGGTTAATGAGTTCCCGTTCATCAAATACCCTTCCGGCATAATGAATCTTTGTTTTTCCAGGAATAAATTTTTGGGGGATCCCGAATTTGCTTCGGTAAAATTCTTTAACTTTACCTTCTATCTCTTCCCGCAGAGCATTTTCATGGTTTTTCATGTTCGATTTGGCTGACATCTTGTTTTGTTTCAATCTCCCATGTTTTTTTCAGGCCGCTGAAAATATCAGTCGAAATGCGGTATCCCATTTTTTCCAGCAGAACAGCGTTTGCCTTTGAGTCCATGATTTCATGCTTCCTGTATGGAATTTCTCCAAATAACAGGTTAATATTACTTCCCGATATTTTTTTTATATATTCGACCATCTCCCTGATTCCATGAGATGTTCCGGTCCCCACATGAAATTCATGAAAACCGTTATCATATCGATTGATTCTTTTTAAGATTAGCTCAAAAAAATTTACGACATCGTCAATATATATTAAATCCCGTTTTTGCTCACCGAAGGTAAGTTTTATTTCTTTTTCTTTATTGAGAATTTGATGAATTACATACCCAATAAATTTAGATGAATCATCTCCAGGGCCGTAGAAATGTTCAAGCTTAATATTTAAAATGCTCACTTTTTCCGATAGGTGCTTTAGCCATTCGGAAAATTGAGCCTTTGATAATGCATATGGGTTCGTATCCTTTCTCAAGACGCTGTCCGTATGGATAAAGTGCTTGACGTTATATTTTACGGCGCAATCAAGAAGGTTGACGGGAAAAACGAGATTGGATGAGATGATTTCGGCAAGAGGTTCGTTTTTTCTGCCGTAATTTCCAGCGGTATTGAGGATAATATCGATCGGGTTTTCCTTGAAAAGAATCTCAACAGGTGTCCGGTCGGTATCATAAACTTTGCAACGCCCGAGCAGCGATTGAATTCTTCGGGTATTCGAAAAACTCCTCTTGGTAATGATGATGTTATAATCATTGATAAAGGCTTTTAAAAGCCTGCTGCCAAGATACCCAGTCGCTCCGCTTAAAAGAATTTTCTTTTTCATTTCGATTCAGGAGAAGTTTGAGTCAACCTTTTAACATATTCAGATAATTGGAGGGAGGAAGTAATTTTTCCTTTTTGATAAAATCCTTTATACCATTCCGTTGTTTTTAAAAATGCCTCCTCGGCATCCCAAAGGCACTTCCATTTCAATTTAATCGTTGCTTTTGAACAATCCAGCCGCAGGAGATTGGCTTCGTGTTCTTCGGATTTTGCACCTTTTTCAGCCCTATAGGCAAAGACAGGCCAGTTCTTATGAATTATCGCAACGACCTCGCCTACCGTAATTGATTTTTTTTCATTGGGGCCGAAATTCCATCCTTCCGCAAAATTCACATTTCCTTCAAGCAGCCTCTGTCCCAATTTCAAATATCCGCTTAATGGATCAAGTACATGCTGCCATGGCCTTGTGGAATGAGGATTTCTTATAACCACCTCATCTCCCGACGAAACCGCCCTCATGATATCCGGTATCAAACGGTCCTTCGCCCAATCTCCCCCTCCGATAGCATTACCGGCCCTAACGCTCGCCAACAGCGTGTGATGATCTTTTCCGAATTTATCAACATTAAAAAATGAATTCCGATATGAGGTGGTAATTAACTCTGCACATCCTTTTGAACAACTGTATGGATCGTAACCCCCCATCGAATCATTTTCTCTGTACCCCCAAACCCATTCCTTGTTTTCGTAGCATTTATCACTTGTAATTATGATAACAGCCCTTGCTGATGAAACATGTCTGCAGGCATCGAGAATATTGACTGTTCCGATTATGTTCGTCTCATAGGTTCCGATCGGATCAATATATGAATCAATCACCAGAGGCTGAGCGGCGAGATGGAATACTACTTCGGGTCTAAATGTTTCAAAAACACCGAGGAGTTTTTTTCTATCCCTGACATCGCCGATAACCGAAGGCATATTCAGATTTAATAAATTCCAGTGATTCGGCTCACTGGGTGGATCCAATGCATATCCGACGACATCGGCTCCGAGCTCTTTGAGCCATAGCGAAAGCCACGAGCCTTTAAACCCGGTATGCCCGGTAATCAAAACGGACTTGCCGCGATAAATATCATTGAACATGGGAGCCAAATAACACAATATCTACCAAATTTTCCAGAAAGCCTTTCCCTCGTTCCATAGCTTGTTGAGATGATTCAGGTCTCTTTCGGTATCCAGGCATTCCCAGTTCCCGGAATGGGCAAAAACCATTATCTCATCGTCAGAAGCCAGTTGTTCAAAGGGACCATATTCGAGATCACATTTTTCGTCAGCAGATAGATAATCGAGCAGCTTTTTATTAAACACCATAAAACCGCCATTGATCAGCCCGCTTGACGTCTGCGGTTTTTCAAGAAACGAAGTCACCCGACCATCTCTTTCAATGATTTCTCCGAACCTGGAAGGGGGATGAACGCCTGTAATAGTTATTATTTTACCGTGCTTCTTATGAAATTCCAGCAAGTTATGCAAGTTCAAATTCGAAACACCGTCTCCGTAGGTGATCATATTGATACCATCGTCCAAATATTTTTCAATCCGCTTGAGACGCGCCCCTTTAAGAGAGTTCAATCCCGTATCGGCAACAGTGACCGACCAGCTTTCTCCTTGTTGTCCGTAATGAATCCGAGTTTCCTTTGTTTCATAATCAATGGTAAAATCATTGTCGTAAAGGTGGTAATTATAAAAATATTCTTTGATAACATTTGCTTTATACCCGCAGCTAATTATAAAATCATGATATCCGAAACAGGAATAATACTTCATAATGTGCCAAATTATCGGTTTGCCGCCTACCAATACCATGGGCTTTGGAACCGCTTCCGTTAAGTTCCCTAGCCGCGATCCGAATCCACCGGCAAGAATTACGGTTTTCATATTCTGCTGACCACCTTGAAGTTTGATGTTATATTTTCTGAAATATCCTATTTTCAGAGGTTTTTTTCAACAGATCAACGATCCGGTTGAACCGTATGAGGGGTTTTGATCCCTTGTTCGGCAAGCATTATTTGCGCCGTATGCACAAGTTTCACTATGAGGTCACTGTTGCTCTCACATGTTTGATCAATCCGAATAAGAAAAACGCGAGAAAATAAATTCCCAAAGCGAAAAAAAGAACTATTCGAAATCCAACCCACATCGAAATCAATAACCCCAGATACCCTCCGAATACAGTAAAAAAACCGTTCATCCCCCAAGCCCATGGGATTCCTTTGGGTTCCACTTCTCCAAGACTCAACATCCCAAGTGGAAAGGGCATCCCCATAAAAAAACCTAAGGGAAAGATCAGGGCCATCGCAACGAAGATTCTGGCGGGAAGGTTGGACCCAAGGAATATGGAAAAGAAATAAGGATACAACATAATAAGAATAAACCCATATATCAGGATTCCGATGAAAATAATTTTCCATCGGCCTCCGGTATGTAAATTTGCTTTTTTTGAACTCATGCTTCCTATTCCAGCAGCAAAAAGCAATGAAAAGATAACGGTTGCAAAGGTATGAGTGGGGAACCCAATCAGTTTTGTGAATATTTGGATAAAGGTAAGTTCGATAATAATAAATCCGGCTCCGAGACACGAAAAATAAATCAGATAGGCAGACATCCCCTTCCATCTGGTGCGACCAAGTGATGAAGACAATAGAGGTATGATGATAAAAACCAACGAAAACAGGATGGATATAGTCCCGACTACAAAAATACTGATCCAGTCATACGGAAGAAATCGACGAAGCTGATTGTTCAAGAAATAAGCGGTCCCCCCATCAAGGTATTTGGATTTTTCAGCTTCAAGACGCTTGTTTGATTTTCGAATCATATTAAACTGGGGCTTATCATCTGTAACCGGATTCATAGTGTAATCAGCAGTTTTCGCAAGGTCTTTAGGGAAAGGTTGTCTAAGAAAGACGGCGGGAATTAAATTTTTATCCAATTCCAATGGATGATAGGCGGCATGATATGCAGGCATCGGCGGCCTTGGGATCGTTTGGATGACGGGCATTTTATTCCTGGTGAGCCAAATGGAAAAGCCCTTATCAGGATGAGGGTTGTCGGCTGAAATTTCGAAACGGAAAATTCTGTTTTGACAGTTGCTAATGGGCGGAATTTGAAAATCGACAACAGTATTGTTCCTGATTGTTCCTTTTGGTATTGTATTAAAATTGATAGTTTTTCCTTCAGAATCAAATAATTTCATCGTAACCGGATAATCGAGTTGCCCCTGATCGTGGGTTCCTATCATTATTGAAATTCCCTTGATTTCGTCGACACCTGAAGTAAAGGTTGCCTGATAGGGATTTTTTTCGTATATTTTTTCTGATGGGATTATGTGCGTCGGCATATTCTGAAGCTGCCCTGTTTTCTCCCGATTCATATAATTTTGAATCCGATCCACTTCCTCTTTTGTCCATGGTTTCATCTTTATTAGAAGCGTCGGAAGGTTATCCGGAATCCATCTTTCCAGGACGAGCACGTGTTTCGGAAAATCGGTTCTTCCGAGTCTTTCCCATCCCAATGCCGCCGTAATGATCATTTTTGGATATAAATGGTGATTGATTTGTAAAATTCCATCTTCCTTCAAATGCTCGAAATACTCCATATAGGCTTCAGCAGTCTGCAGGTATACCGAACTTAAAACCCCCGAACCGTGAGCAAGACTTGAGCTAGTATGGTCGCTGTACATTTGAATGATATCATATTTTTTACCTGACGATCGCAAGAAGGTTCTCCCCTCCCCGGCATAATAGTTGACTTTCGGGTGAACAAACACATTGCCGGAAAATTGCGCATATCGGGTTTTTACCGCATCTACCATCGTTTTTACCAGGTCAATGGCATCCACGTGGTCAGCGCCGAATATCAAAGCGCTTTTTGTTTCACTCCCGACGGCCGCTCCGATGATTAAGACATCAGCATTCTTTCCCTGATAGAAGTGATGTACCGCCGAACTGATGCCAAAATAATAATTATCCGGCTGATCTGCGATTCTTTTTAAATAGGTATCATAATTGCCGTCGAATTGCTGAAGCCAGGATCCTTGTTGCCCCCCATCCAACGAAAAATGTTTCGCCCTTGGAGAGACATTAAAAACATCCAGCTTCGATACCGGATCCCACCGAACATATTCCCTCAATCCCTGTGTTATCCACTCGTCCACCCCGCGCTTGTTGCCATGACCCCTGAAATCCAAATAGCTGTCTAATGTCAAAGGGAACAGAACTATGGCTGTTACGACCGGTATAATATAATAAAGATTTCTGATTTTCAGTGTCGTAAAGAGGGACGCCGAAATAATAAGCAATCCGAAAATGAAAAAAAGCAATCCGCCCGGTCCGTAATGGGGAATCAGGGGCACCAGCAACAAACACCCTGTTCCGGCACCTGAAAGGTCAAAAAAATATAGCCCGTGGCTTTCAGAAGAATAATTTGAAAAAATGATAGAAATGATAATTCCACCAATAAAAAAAGGGGCTGTTAACGTCAGATACATTCCGGTCCAGGACAAGATCTGAATCATCAAAGATGCCCCTTCAAAATCCAGGTTGAACGAAAGCCAATTGAATGCAGGGAGCAGAAATACAACGAGAAATGCAAATAAAACGGTCAATGTCGGCAACAAACGGATTTGATCTTTTATTTTATTTTTGAAAATAAAAACATAAATTCCGCCGAGTCCAAGAGCAAACATGGAGGTAGTAATCACCATATACCCCATAACCGGATTTAGTATCACATCGAGAACCCGAATAAGACATAGTTCGAGCAACAACGTCGATAACGTGATCAGGCCGAGTCCGAATTTTATTCGAATCAACTGCTGCGAAAAAATCATAGAAATCCTCTCAATCTCTATAATGTTGCCGGTTAAGACAAGATCTTTTTCATTACCACGTATTTTAATTCCCGGTTGTTTCGAAATTTTAATGTTGCAATTTTATCTTTTTTATAACCTTCATGCTTGAAATAGGATAATGAATCTAATGTCGCATGCAATTGGATGGAGGTGATATTGTGCCGAATCGCTGATTCTTCAAGAGCATTGAGCACTTTTGATCGCGTTTCATCGGCAAGGACCGGCGTGAAAATATGAAGAAAATTGATAATTCCCTTCTTGAAATCAATCTGACCAAATCCAACGATCATCTCTTGAATTTCGGCGACAAACACCTCTCTATCGGCAAATTGAGTATAGTCTCTTATTGCAATTGATTCCATCCATGTTTCAAGCAAATCTTCATTATAAAAAGGGGTTTCGGATAATTTTTCGATCGAAGAGGAAATAACGCTAAAAAGGTTTATATTATCGTTTATGGTTGGACGACGTATGATGATTTTATCTTTGTCTTTAACCGGATCCGGTTTATGAATTTCCGATTTTCCTTCAAATCCGGATTTGAATAATTTCGAAAGGTCTTGTGCAAGAATAAGCGACATTGTTCTTGCTGAATCCGGAACCAAATGGGATTCATCCGTAGGAAGATCCTTGGTTCTTGGATCAGAATCATAATCGATAAATGACACATTCAAGCGAGCCGCAATTTGTTCTGGGGCCAGCTCACTCGGCAAAAGATCTTCTATTTTCCTCATTTCTTCTCCAATCGGAAGACGTATAAAAATCACATCCCAACCCAGCATCTTCGCCTCTTTAATAATCTGGATCGTTTTTTCCTTTTGCACGAAATAGTAATCCGGATTTGCAACGATTTTATTAAATAAGCCCGCGTAATAGCCGATATCAGGCGGTAGAATCGTTCCATCATTATAACCTCTTTTTGCATTGACAAAACCCTCGGGGAAGAGAGTCCTTGAAAACCAACCGAAGCTCAGCGTATACCCATGATGCATATAATGTTGAAAATGGCGGTATAAACTTGCACCTCCCCGCCCGTATGTGAATAATTTTTCCAACAGGTAGTTGGCGATTCGATGGTCAAAAAAGTCCTGGGACTTAATTTTTGATAAAGGCTTTCCGGGAGAAGTATTGAAATGATAAAAGCTCGCCGGGCTGAAGTTGATGATCAAAACCCCTGCTTTTTCGGCTCTATGATTTTCAATAATGAATTCCGTTATTTTTCTAACCGAACCTGCCGAAAGCCCTGAATTGACAGCCACAGTGTCGTCGCCGTTCAATTCATTAAATTTCCGAGTAAACAGTCGATCGCCGAATCCATAATCGACCCGGCTGTCGCCGACAACGTAAACGACTCGTTCGGCATTTGCTCTTTGAATTTTCCATTGAAGCTCAAACGGCGTTTTTCCAGGTATGATTGAAGGCATTCCACCGGTATATCGGAAGCCGTATTCGATTCCCCCGATGACCAGGATGTTGAATATTAATGCGCTTACTATCGCACGCATGATGTCAAACGAGGATTGAAGCTCCACGCTGCAAGAAGCGCAGAGTCTTCGACCGTAAGGAACATTATCATTTTTTAGATTCGCTCGCTATAGCGGTTCAAGGGATCAAGGGTTCTAGGGATAAAGTGTTTGGTGTTAACATTCGCGTTACTATCTTCTTAAAATTGAAAATAAATAAAATCAGTACGTTCTCCACTAAAATAATATAGTGAAAACAATATAACGCTAATGGTCCCGAAACGAAAACCGCCATTATTTTCGATCAGATCAAATATATCGTATCGCCGAGTGAGACTATGGAAAAGGAAAACAACTAGAATTACCAAATAGTCCGCACCCAAATTTTTATAAAAAGAAAATTTGCCGTGGAAAAGACCAATCATCATGGTTATTCCCTGCTCTGCGGTTTCGGCTCGAAACGGAATCCACGCCAGGGAGACCATAATATAGGTAAAAAGGATCCCCGCCATCATTAAAAGCCGTTGGACCCAAACGGTTTCAAAACAAATTTTCTCTAGCTGGTTTTTTAAAAGTCGTTCGATACACAAATAAAAACCGTGCAGGGCGCCCCAGGCGATGAATAAGAAACTCGCTCCATGCCAGAGGCCTCCCAAAAGCATTGTAATCATGAGATTCACATAGGTTCTTCGAGTCCCTTTGCGGTTACCGCCCATAGAAATATAAAGGTAATCCCTGAGCCATGTGGAAAGAGAGATGTGCCATCTTCTCCAAAAGTCGGAAAAACCGGCTGCAGTGTAAGGAGAATTGAAATTGCGGGGAATATGGAATCCCATGATCTTTGCTAGTCCGATGGCAATCAGAGAATAACCGCTAAAATCGCCGTAGATCTGGACTCCGAAAAGCATGGCGGCAGCCCAGTTTTCAAGTATTCCGTTAATTTCCCAGTTTGCAAAAAGGAAGTTTACACGATCTGAGACATTATCCGCTACGACGACTTTGAGAAAAAGGCCGGATAGGATCAAACCTATGCCGCCGACCCAGTTTTCTTTTCGAATGACTGGATTTTTCATAAGCTGAGGAAGAAAATCCCTGGCCCGAATTATCGGGCCGGCGACCAGTTGCGGGAAAAATGCCACAAAAAAAGCGATGTCAATAAGACTTTTTTTTGCATTAATTTCTCCTCGATAAACATCAATAGTGTAGCTTAGAGTTTGAAATGTATAAAAGGAAATGCCTACCGGCAGTGACACTTGAAAAAACGGAGGTGTCCAATTGATTCCAACCAATTTAAATAAAGTTTCTGCCGTATCGACAAAAAAATTAAAATACTTGAAAAACCCAAGAAGACCGAGGTTGGTTGTCAAGCTTATGGCCAAAAACGGTTTTTTTCGCCGCGGGTTAGCCTCTATTCCTAAGGCAGTCAAATAATCGATAATCGTAGAAACCATCAGCAATAATAAGAACGCCGGGTTCCACATCCCGTAAAAGAAATAACTGTAGATCAGAGTGCCGATCTTTACCATCTTCGGCTGACGATCTTTAAAGGCAAAATAAAATATAAGGAAGATAAAAAGCGTTGTGAAAAAAAATAGTGAGTTAAAAACCATTTAGGATTTATCTATTTTTAGGATGCAGTAAAATGAAAAAGATAGTGGAAGAAAGGATGGAAAATGATATGTGTGAATAAGATCAAATCGTTTTTGTGCGGCACGAATGATTCCATTCTGATTCGAAACGTGTTCATCTTCAAGTTTTGCATTGGGCAAAAGCCGGTAAGCAAGATTTAAGATCATATCCGTGAACAGATTTTTTACCGGAAAGCCAAGAATGATGGTTGCATTTTTATTTGTAACCCGTTTCATTTCATCGAATGCATTATCCAGATCTCGAACATGTTCAATGACGCTTACCGAAACGATGCAATCAAAGCTGTCTGAAACAAACGGTAGGTTCGTTATGGATCCTTCACAAAGATGTGTCCGAATCCGTTCCTTGCCGGTCATGTCTTTGACAAGGTGCATTTTTCGGTGAATATCGATCGCATATAAATTCCTGCATTTGGTTTCAAGCTCCTTCATAAATATTCCGGATCCGCAACCGATATCCAATAAGTTTTCATAATGATTTATTCCAAGCATGGAAGAAATAATTTCCAGGCGCCTTACATAGAATCCTCTGGAAAACGGAAGATAATAAAACTTTAGAGGATCGGCGATTTCCGTATGATGAATATTCTCTCGTTTCGGCAGCAGCATTTGATGCTTTCAATTCAGATGGCTGTTGATTTTAAATAACCTCACCGGTAATGCCTTGATTGAAAAAATTTTAACGAGGTTCGCATTTTCCATGATTTCGGGGTAAGCTCTTTGAAAAAAACGCAGCTCCTCCTTATTATTGCCATCCCAAAGAAATAAATGGGTTATGGGAAATCGATCGAATGTATTCGTGTAATTAAACCAATTATTCCCTACATAAAGGCAGCTATGTCGGTTTTCGATGGTTGCCAAGGGCGACCATAGACCGGCGATATATGCATGATCCAACATGCTTCCAATCTCCCGCGAAGTTTCGATAACCGTGTATTTCGGATCGTTGAACCATCGCAGATAATAAGAACCGTTGATGTAAACGCTGTATGCGATAATGGCAATAACGGCGGATCGAGTGCATCGTTGAACAATCTTATTCCAACGGAACGGACCGGCATTACGTTTCATCCATTCAAAAATGGAAAAAATAAGGATTAAAAAAACCGTTATACCGATGGTCGGATAAATTATTCTTAAAATCGTGTTAAATCCGATGCATTTTTTAATAAAAAAGGGGATCCAAAAGATATATGCCGCAGACAAAAAAAGGATCCGAAAGGTCGACTCCTTATTGAATCTGAACTCCTTTTTTACTAAGTTCCAAAAACGACAAAGAGCAAATGATGCCAATACGCACATCGGAGGAATTATCGCCACAAAATATCTGAGAGGTTTATAATTTAAAGCGTTTAAAGCAATATACCCTCCGATCAGCCAAAAAAATAAAAAAAGCTCCAACGGATCGGTCTTTTTCCAATCTCGAATTATCCCATAGATGAAAATCGGTACGTAGATCCAAACGATCAAGAATTCAACAGGGGTATTCGCCATGTATTTGGCAAAAGTAAATGAATCCAGGTTCTTCCATATCCTTCCGAAATGCGAGGGCCATGCAAGTCGAACCCAACTCTCGCCGACTCTTGTAAATTCCTCCTTAAAGGGCATATAAAATAAAATGTACCAGCATGCATATGACAGAATCACCCCGGCAAAATAAAAAGCAATCGGATAAAAAAGGTTTTTAATCTCCTTTTCTTTTTGATATTGCTGAATTGCTGAAAAAGCTAAAGAAGCAAAAGCGGCAAGAATAAAATATAAAGAGGAAGCTTTTGTAATGTAACAGGCAAAGGATGTGATCCCGGCAAGGAAAAGAAACCAACCCTGTTTCAATCCTTTTTGCCAAAAGAAAAGGGTTGCCGTCATCGGAAGAACAATGAACGTATCGTTTAAACCAAGCCTGTTATACATAATAAAAACATAATTCAACCCAAGGATAAGAGTGGATATCGACGCAATCCCGATCCCGCTATTTTTTTTTAAAACGGCAAACAAAATTAAAAAGCTCATGATAATGGATACCATATTCACAAGGCGCAGTTGAATTAAACCGACGCCAAAAACTGAAAATGACAAATACTCTAAAGCAGTCAAAATCGGGTTGAAAATAACAGGGTTGAACTCATCCGTAATCCAATGACCGAAAAGAACCTTGTTCCTTGCATTGAAGGCATGCGCCGCTTCGTCTCCGAACAAACCGCCGCTTGACTCCAGGTAAACGGGGGGATCTGCTCCAGGGTAAAACAAGCGCATGGATGTGATGATCAGAAAGAGAGCCGCAACGAACCAGTATTTTTTCAACAGGAGAAGATAACTTATTTGGATGTTGTTATTTTTCATCGCGATGCAAACAATTCATTTTCCCGTATATTGCCCCAGCTCGTTTAGATATTTCCAAAACAGCTCATTGCTTGTTTCAGACCACCTGTGGTTTTCAGGAGGCAGATCTTTTAGAAGGAGTACCTTATAATTGTTTTCCTTATAAATTTTTTCTGTTTCCTGGCAGATTTCAATCAAATTTTTATAATCCCCTTTGGTGTATGCCAGTAAAACTCCGAATTTCGGTCCGGGTTGAGTCGGCATTAAATACCTTAAATCCTCATAAAGGGATCCCTGTCCATGTGATAAAATCGAGTTGTAACGCTCCGGCTTTCGATTGGCGATGTGAAAGCAAAAGGCGGCCCCTGCCGATAATCCGGACAAAAATATCCGTTTTTCGGAGATCGAGTACTTCTCGACGACGAGATCGATCATTTTTTCGACTCCATCAAGCTCTTTGTCGAAAGGAGACCATCCCTTGCACATGCAATTGTGAAATTTATATTCATAAGCCGGCTCAGGCACAAGGAGAGCGATATTATTGTTCTTGCAAAATTCTATTAAGCCAGTTTCTTCAACCGGGCTCCCGGTGTAATTTCGAAGTCCTGGAAACTGTTTGAAGCATTCTGAACGGACACCGTGAAAATACACCAGGAGCGGGACACGAAATCCGCTATTAACAATAGGATAAAATAGGCGGTATTCTCGTTGTTTTCCAAAGCTGTCCACTACTTTATGTGGAGTATTTAAAACCGTTTGGCCCGGCTTTTTTTGGCATCCGGAAAACCAGAACGTAAAAAAAGTTAAACAGCAGACCACTACATAACAAGAAATTTTTTTCTTTTTCATCTCAACTCTTTTTTAGAACAATTTGATTTCAGTCAATTATTAATCAAACGATCTATTCAGCCAAAGGGCCCAATCCTTTTCATCAGGGGCGACGAAAAATGGAGATATATCGGCCATATACTTCTTGACCGCCTTTTGGCCCAACCAGGACGCCACGAGAGTCTCGGTATTGGACCCTCGTGGCTCTCCAAAACGCGTTGTGTTGGGCATTCCCCCACACGACACTTCCCCGGTTGACATACCATCCGTTTATAACTTGAAGCTGCGGTTCGCAAGGAACCTCTGCGGCGTTTGCATTTAAGAAACCGGTTGCAGAAATAAAATAAACTGCATAGAAAATCATTAAAGAAATCCGTTTAACGCCTGACCGCATAAACGATACCCCCAATACAGGCATACACCAATACCATGGCGAAGGATAACAACGACAAGGCGATTGAACTTGCCGAACTGACTCCAAGCTGTGTCAAAAAAAAGATGAATGCATTTTCTCTTACTCCGATTCCATTGATTGAAACCGGAAACATCAGAATGACGTGAACCAGCGGAATGATGATCATGAAATAATAAAACGGAGACCTGATTTGCAAAGCATAAGAGATAATGAAGAAATAAAGGATAACATTAAACTGCAATAAAAAAGCCAAAATCAACGCCTGAACGAGACTCCTTTTATTTTCTTTATAGATGTGAAGCGTTTGGACCATCCGGTTGAACTTTATTGTCAATTTTTCAAATAAGGTTGGATTTTCTGTAATGATTTCTTTTCCGTATTGCTTTCGAGCGATGACAATCATCGCCATTAGAATAAAAAGAAAAATGCCTCCGGTAAACCATACCAAAGGAATGTTGCCGAATCTGGAAAATCCTAAAAATAAACCAATAAATGAATAGCTGATCAACGCGAAGACTCCGGTAAGCCGCTCGACGATGATGACGGTAAAGGATTGGGCCGCCGAACGCGATATTTTCGATACGTCATAGGTTCTTATGATGTCCCCGCCGATGGTTGTCGGCATGAAATTATTGAAAAAAGTCCCGACCAGATACGATTTTGTCAGCTCCTTAATGGAAATAAAGACATGCTGGGCTTTCAGCAGAATTTGCCATCGCAGAGCGCTGATATAAAATCCCACCGCGATCAATACAAAAGCTAAAATCAGAAGGAAAAGATCGGCCGACCTTACCGCGTCCCATATCGCGTGGATATCCGTAGAGCCGAATGCATAGATTATCAAGCCCATGCTGACAACCATTTTTATGATCAACATGATATATCTTTTGATCATTTTCTTAAGCGTTTATCTTTTTTTTATAACTTTGGCCGGTATTCCGACAGCAACACAATAAGGGGGTAGATTTCCGCTGACAACGGCACCTGCGCCTACAATCACTCCCTTACCGATCGAAGATCCGTCCAAAACCTTAACTCCCGCACCCAGCCAGACGTCATCTTGGATGACTACTCCTCCCTTTGAAATCGACGGCTGTAAAATAATGGGGACTTCGGTATTGTCGAAGTGATGGCTTCCTCCTGCAACGATATAACAGTATGCCGCGATCAAGGCGTAATTTCCGATCGTAAGGGATGTTTCGGAGTGTATCAAACAGTTGGTCCCGATATTCGCGTCATTGCCGATTCGAATGTTCCCTTCCTTGCAGCTGATGATGGTATTGCGGCTGATAAATACGTTATCGCCGATAATGATACCGGTATTGTTTTCTCCCTTGGCATCGATGACGCAATGATCATCTATGACCACATTACTTCCGATAACAATTTTCTTAGGATGCCTGATGGTGATATCTCTTCCAAAAATGACATTGCTTCCGATTCTTTGAAACAACAGCGGGTAGAAATATTTTCTCAAAGCCAAGCCAGCCGCTCCGGGGATCGATCCGAAAATAGAAGTAATGATTTCATATTTTATCAGAAATGAAAGTCGGTCATCCCCTAAAACAAATGACTGATACTTTTTAAATGGCGAAACTGACGGATTCACAATCCGACTTCGAAGTTCTGTTTGTTTCCATTCATCGAGATTTCGCGTCATATC
>Ga0210049_1000680_pt1 | contig 29719 bp, 25 predicted proteins | sample CryGeyCG2014_300_2_FD_183964 | JGI IMG/M metagenome (GOLD analysis project Ga0210049, IMG submission 183964) | Groundwater microbial communities from aquifer - Crystal Geyser CG06_land_8/20/14_3.00 (SPAdes) (version 2) | ecosystem: Environmental > Aquatic > Deep subsurface > Groundwater | place... | reverse complement strand
TTCCCGCTCCCTCATCTCATTATTGAGAGCCACCCCCAAAGCATTCAAACGTTCTTTTTCGTTCATGATTATTCCTCCCTTTTGGGCATCCCTCCCATTCACCTCTCCCTCTCCCTTGATGGGAGAGGGTAGGGGTGAGGGTGGGGGTCCGTTTCAATATCAGAAATTCAATTTTCCCTGAAGAAACCTGGGGAATTTGTTTTCTGGTTCAAGATTTGGTTCATGTAATACTATCTGTTTCTGGTCTTCTTTGATGGTGCTTGCACGATGTGCCCCCAAATTCTCCAGGTAGGCACCAACTGACTTTCGCGATAATCCAGGGATCCCCAGTTGATGGAGTGACTGATTGGCCTCATGGTCTGTAGTAAAGATAGGAATTTGAGCAGCGAGAACTTGCTTGGCTAACGCGAGGGTTTTAGTTCTCCTCTCTGCGAAAGGAACAAAGACGACATCGGATAGGACGCACGCCAGCCAGTTTCTGTTTATGATATTGGGTCGTTTCATCCGGGCCTCTTTGGGAGGAGAAACGGATAGCATCAATAATTTCCCTTCCTTTGCCCTGCAAAAATACTCTTCTCTTTCTGGGAACTCATGAAGGGGAGGATAAAATCTCGTTTCAAGAAATGAATCGAAGGTTTCACGGGCCAGACCTTTTGCTGTAAAAAGAGTCACTGTCAAATTTTTTCTAAATAGTCCAAGGCGGAATATCTCTGTTTCCATGACAGAGTGCCATCCACCGATGAAATTGAGGTCATATTCACGAATCGTAAATAACAACTGATTGGTAGCCATCATGGCCAAACCGCTAATGGAATCGGCAGAAATCACCGCCATTGTAAATCTTTTAAGAAAATCCAATGGACCCCAGTAGTAAATCTGCTCTGGAGAAGAATTCCCAAGACGCTCTATAAGACGTTTAGGATACTCTTGATCTGAAGGGATTAAGATTTGATATTCCATAATCTTTCAACTGCCTCATTTAGGTCATCTTGCAATTTTTCGATTTCCTTCCCTTGGGCCACCAGGGCATGGGCCATTTGAGAAAGCTCAGCAATCTTCATATGAATCTTATTATCGCTGTTAAACTTCGGAATGGCAAGGTTACTCATTACAGATGGGGCTCCAAAACCCCTTCCGGCCGAAGAGAAACTACGGATATACTCATCGACAACCTTTGAGTTCAAGATACCGCATAAATAATGGGCCTCTTCTTCATTCTCGACAGAGAAAATGGATGTCGTATCTGTGGAAATAGCTGTTTTAAGGCCAAACGGAGTGCGGAGCCTGGAAAGGACTACGGAAGCCATTTTAGAGGCCATCCGTTTCCAAACAACACGATATTTGGCAAATGTATATTCACCAATTCCATACATTGCGTAGAATTCCGTTTCTTGAGCAAGTTCTCGAACAACCTTTGATCCCCTTGATAGAAGTATGTCTTTAAACTGTCTTAAATAGGCATATGTTAATGGAAAATGAGATGTCATCCATGACTCAGGGTACGGAGAACGTTTGGAAGGATCTTGAGAAATCAAGACATGAAAATTGCTCTTCACTCCAAAGGGAATTATATCTCCTCCGCTGACTGCAGGGTAGACGAGATCTTTTTCAATAGCCGCAGAAGTTGAAGGAATATCCCTCTTTCCCCGCTCCACCATATTTTCAACAACAAGATAGCCATCTGGACGCACTTCTTTTATACGCAGCCAGAAAACCCCATAGGGTTCGACCCTCGCTCCAAGGCGAGCTTTATATAGGTTTCCCCCTTTTATCTTTTCAGACCATTTTAGAGAAGAGACAGAAGCAGTTTGCCATGAAGAGTTAACTTTTGATGGATCGACAGGGATAGCCTCCACCTCTTTTTGTTCTGTATGGGAAAGAACTTCTGGTAATGTCCAATCTGGTGAGATGGCTCCAGTTCCGGGATGCCTCTCCCAAATGATCACCGGGACAGGATAAGAGGTTCTCTTGCCTTTCTCTAAAACAAATAGTGAGGTTTTATTAGCTGTCTGAAAAGGTTTAAGATTAACCATATCTTCCATAAGAGTAACTTTGAGTAGTATCTTTTTCTCCTTAATCTCAAATTGCCTGAATCCTTCACCTGCACCTTTTGATTTAAAAACCTCATGGGTGATGAGAAAGGCCAGTTTTCCGCCTTCCTTCAAGTAATTGTCAGATGAAGCATAAGTAAACAACATGGAGAAATCTTTTTCCCCCGCCCCCAGCCTTGCTTCATGGCCTTTTAAAGAGAAAAGTCCATATCGTTTCCAGAGATTAAGGGTTCTTTTTCGGTAGTCATCGGATAGATACCCCCATCGTATCCATGGAGGGTTTCCAATTACATAGTCAAAACCGCTCAGATAGACAGGCGCAAAAGCATTCTTTATATAGCGAGCCCAGATTCCGTTCTCTCCCTGCTCTTCCAATTCCTTGATACGATTATAAACTCTTAAAAGGAGTCTTATACCCCCTTCAGAAAGAGCGAATTTTTTCTTCAGAAGTGCTAAAAAACTTTCAGCACTATAATCTCCTTTAAGGCCGATTTCTATCAAAGTGGTAAACTGGTCAATCTTCTCTTTGTCCTGCATGACAGAAGGAAAGAGGAAATCGCCTTTGGTTGTCGAAAATGTTACATCTCCAAAATCAAATTCTCCTTCTTTGCTAGCCCGAGTAGGTGCTAATATTGAGTCACAAAGGTATACAGGGATAGAAATCGGTCTAACAAAAGGAATGAAAGAGGCAAAAGCAATTAGATAGTTTGTTCTGGCGGCAAGGACTGCGAGAGGGTTGAGATCAAATCCAACGATATTGTTCAGAATGAGACGGCCCACATTTTCCCAATCGACCTTTTTTCTGGACCTCATATTCTGGATCACAAGGTGAATGGCTTCTACTAAAAATGTTCCAGAACCACATGCAGGGTCAAGGAATCGGTTATTCGGATCTCCTGCGTAACCACTTCGGTCTATCAAGTATCCTGCCAGCCAATCAGGCGTATAGAACTCACCGAGGTCATGGCGAAGCTTTCTGGGAACGATCATTTCATAAAGTTTCTTCAATAAGTCACGAGTCCAATCTGGTTCTAAAACAGGTGTGGCTGGTTCAAAGGACGAAAGGGCACGGACAATAGTGCGAAAAGCATTCGCAAGAGATTTATTCCATCCATCAAGATACCAGCGGAAGAAATCGGCCTCCAAGAAATTCTCAATTCCCTGATCAATGAAATCTGCGCCGGATTCGAGCCGTGTCAATCTTTCCTTAAGAGCATCGTCATCCAATGCCCCAAGGCCTCTCACAACAGATGTAATCGTGCTCTCCCTCTGCATGGAAAGAAGTTCGACGGCAATGATTTTCATGAGGAAAGCATAATAGGTATGTATGGCAAAGAGAAGCTGTTTGAGTCTAACACCGCCTGGCATTTGATAAAGGTGGGCCGTTTTTTCTGCAGTCTTTTCAGCCTTCCCAAGCTCCTGACCATATACAACTCCGAAGATTCTGTCCCACTCAGTAAAGAAAACCTTAACCCTTGATGGAGCACTGTGTCTCTGAGCCCTCATGACTGCAGAATAGATTTCTGAAACAGCCTGCCGGGCCACCTCATGTTCCGGGCCGAAAACTTCACTAAGGTCTTTAGCGGTAAGAGGTCTTCTCGCAGCGGCTCGAACAAAAATGAGGAGGTTTGAAAGACTATTCTTTGTTATTGGATATGGGCCTAAGAAGTAAAATCCAGCCTTGGCGATTTTTTCAGGGAATAACTCTCGCTGATCAGGTGTGATTGGAAGAGGTGTAGAAATAACTTTAGCCATCCGAGTATACCGTGCAAACATAATCATTTGACCATCAATAGATACCCCGATGGCCTTTTCGAGGAATGCCTCTTCTTGTGGCCGGTATTTAATTGCTTCTTCTGATAGATATCGTTGAAGTTGTTTCTTAGCTTCCCTCTGACCAGGTATCGTTGCTAATTTGCCAGGCACTTTATATTCAATAATCAGATAACCATAGACTGCGTCCATCTTGGCTCTGAGGGCGGTTGCCTTTTCATATGCAACAATATCGATATCAATGCCAATATCCTTAAATGATCTTCGAAGTATCGGCTCAACACGCATCTTTAGATCCTCCTCGGTGTGAGCCTCTGAGGCAGCCGAGCGGATTTCATCGGCAATTCTTGCTGTGTTGATTTGCCAATACTCTTTTTTGGCTGTCATTTGGATGGATTAAATTGGAAATAATTTTCAAATCCCCCCAACCCCCCTTTACTAAAGGGGGGTGAGGGGGGATTATCAATTTTCATCTTAATGATTGGAGATAAATGTGTCAATCTGAACTTTACCCCCGCCTTTATCCTCCCCCTTGAGAGACTGTGTCGCAATAAATAGTAGGCAGGAAATAAAGGCCTAGTCCTCGGCGGTCTGCAAATTGGACAGGGGACAGAGGGGCGGCTGAGGGAGCTTTAGAGCGTAACCTTTTGGTGAATAAAATCATACGCTTGTTTACCATGCAAACATCACTTTCAACGTTCAGGATGGTTGCCCATAACCTTAAAATAACCGCAATTCTAAAGCTCCCGAAGCTGGCTCTCTGTCCCCTGTCCCCATTACGACACACTCTCTGAGGGGGAGGGGAGGGTGGCGGGTTATTCCATGCCTGCTTCCTTCAGATTAGCGACGACAATGAGGATAGTGTTTTTCGGGTGAAGATATTTTTTAGCAACCCGGAATATTTCTTCCCGCGTGATCGATCGGATGAGAAAGGAGTATTTTTCCGGATAATCGAGACCCAACCCATAGTACTCCACCTGTGTAAGAAAACCGGTCAGCTTTCCCTGGGTATTGAGCCGCATGGGAAAACTTCCGATGAGATATTTCTTTGCCCCTTCCAACTCTTTTTCTGAAACGAGTTCTTTTCGAATCCGTTCCACCCCCTGAAGGGAGAGGGCAATGGCCTCACGAGCAGAGGTGTTTTTCGTCTGAAGGACAATCTGGAAAGAACCCGGATATTTTCCGGGATCAAAAAAACTTGCCACAGAATAGGCAAGCCCCCTCTTGTTTCTAATTTCCTCCACCAGCCGGGAGGAAAAACCTCCACCTCCCAGAATGTAGTTCATGACAGTGAGGGCATAGTAGTCTGGATTGTCTCGGCTTACTCCGGCATGGCCCATGATAATGTTGGCCTGCGTGATCCCCCGGTCGATCTTCACTGTCTTCGGCTCTCTTGCAAAGGAAGGTTTAAAGGGAATTTTAGGAATCTCGGCCATCGGCCATTTTGCAAGGCTTGGAAGAAGTTTTGTCTTCACTTCTTCTGCAGAGATATCCCCCACAACGGTCAGAATGGCGTTATTGGAATGGTAATAGGTGCGGTAGAATCGAACAATGGCCTCCCGTGTAATGCGAGGAAGTGATTCTTTTGTTCCTTCGACAGGGTGGCCATAAGGACTGTTGAGAAAGAGCGCTCTTTGGAACTCTTTTTCTGCGACCTCATCGGGCTGATCTTCTGCGGATTGAATGGCTGCCAGCGTCTTTTCTACTTCTCTCTTGATTTCCTCCTCAGGAAAGGTGGGCTGGGTGAGCGCCTCCATGAAGAGATCCCATCCCTTGTCCAGATCCTTCTTTAAAACCTGGAGGCTGAGCGTGGCAGAATCTCTGCCTGAAGAAGAAGAGAGGGAGGCTCCCATGAAATCCAGCTCCTCATGGATGGCAGTGACCGTGCGCATCGAAGTTCCCAGAAGAAGACCCCTGGCGGTCAGGTATGACAAACCTTCCTCTCCAGAAGGATCTTTACGCGACCCTGAATTAATGAGAAGTTGGAATGTGACAAATGGGAGGGAGTGTTCCTCACAGACAATGAGGATAAGCCGATTGGGAAGCACTGTCCTCTGGACTGGAGGCATGGCCCGGAGGCCGCCGTCTGGCAGGCCTACGCATAACACTAAAAATATGAGGGCGATAAGGGATTTCAATTTCGGAATGCGGAATTCGGATTGCGGATTGAAAAATCTAAAAATAAAATGCATAAATTTTTGCCTTTCTGAATACAAAATTCTGACGAACTGCTGAAATTACCTTTTCATTTCACCCTGAACCCTTCGCTTGCTGTCATTCTGAAGGAGAGTAGCGACTGAAGAATCTCCCTCAGGGCAGGCTCCGTGAAGGGTCTCAACTGACAAATCCATGATTTTCACACTTTTTCAATAGCGCGCTATATTCTAAATTCACCTCCCTACCTGATCATTCGCTCTTTTACGGAGGGCTCTGCCGGAGAAGACTTTCCCTCCTTAGGCGGAAGAGGAATTAGTATTCCCACGGTTCGATTATCCGGGATGAGGTATTTTTTTGCCACCCGCTGAATGTCTTCCGGAGTTACCTTTCGGATGGAAGGGATGTAATCGTCAATCGCTTTCCAACTCATGGCAATCTCGTGATGGGCCAGGAGCCTGGCCTGGTTGAAGATGGAATCCTGCCCAAATATAAAAGAAGCTTCGAGCTGATTCTTTGCCTTTTTTAATTCCTGCTCCCCCACTCGTTCTCTCTGAAGTCGCTCTATTTCTTGATCGAATGCCTTCTCCACTTCAGCCACTTCTTTTCCAGGAAGTAAATCTGCAGAGAGGGTGAAGAGACTTGGATCTCGGGAGAGAAGATCATGGCCTGCATCGGCGCTGAGCACCAGTCTTTTCTCCCAGACAAGACCCTGATAAAGTCTGGAACTTTTTCCTCCGGAGAGAAGGGTGGCGATCACCTCAAGCACGTAGCTATCCTGCTCTCGGAGGTTCGGGACATGATACCCCATCACCAGGAATGGGAGCTGAGCCTCTTTCTTTACAAGGATTCTTCGCTCCCCAATCTGTGGAGGATCTTTATCCTTCTCCTGATTAGGACCCACTCCTTTCGGGGATGAGCCAAAGGCCTCCTCAATTTTGGGAAGGAGTTCTTCTTTCTTAAAATCTCCCACGACAACGAGAAGGGCATTGATGGGGTTATAGTAAGTCTTGTAGTAGGTTTTTAAGTCCTCAAGGGTGAAACGGGCGATATCCTCCATCCAGCCGATAATAGGCCAATGGTAAGGATGAATCTCAAATGCGGTTGCCATGATTTGCTCTATAAGAACAGATTGAGGATTATCCTCGGTGCGGAGCCTCCGTTCCTCCATCACCACCATTCGCTCGGTACGAAAGTCTTCCTCTCGGAGAATGAGATTCTGCATCCTGTCCGTCTCCAAATCGATAGCCACCTGGACCCGATCCGCACTGAGATTTTCGAAGTATGCCGTATAGTCATGAGAAGTGAAGGCGTTGTCATTTCCCCCATTTTCCTGGATGATCCTGGAAAACTCCTCAGGACCGATCTTCTCAGTCCCTTTAAACATCATATGTTCAAGCATATGGGAGAGGCCTGTCTTTCCCCATGCTTCGTTCCGGGATCCAACACGATACCAGATTTGGAAGGTGACCAACGGCGCCTTGTGATTTTCAAGGAGAATCACCTTCAGGCCGTTGGCCAGGACGGTTTCATAAACCTGTTCTTTAAGCCCGGCCTCTGAAAGGGGCGTGAAAAAAAAGCAAAGGAAAAAGATGAGAAAACATAAACTACACTTCAGTCTTGCTCTACAATTCAATTTTATCTCCCTTCTTATCTTCCTCCATTTTTTTATGACCCTTAAAATATTTGAAAACGATCCAGCCTGCGAATAATATCATAAGAACGACAACGGCAATATGCTCAATTCTTGCCCAATCTTTTCTTAATATCTGAATACTATTGCCACCGGCATAACCTATTCCACCCATGAGAGCGATTGTTAATAACGCAGTAGTTGCATCGGCAATAAGAAATTTGATGGCGGGCATCCTCATCACCCCGGCGACCAGAAATATCTGTGCCCTCAATCCTAAAAAATGTCTTCCAACCAGAATGACCCAAACATCTCTCTTTTTAAATTTCTCTTCAAGCTTTGAGAGTCGATCAGGGGATATCATCCTGTGGAATTTTTTATGTTCTACTACCATTCTCCCATATTTCTTGCCGACCGAATAGAGAAAAAAGTCACTCATTAATAGACCGGAATAGACAATCAAAAATGTTGGTAGGGGTTTGACCACCCCATGAGCCACTAAAAATCCACTCAACATGAGGGTGGTATCTTCCGGGAAGGGTAACCCCATTCCTCCAAGAATGATAAGAGCGAAAATCCCCAAATAAGGGAAATGCCCTATCCATATGCCTATCTCAAGCATAAAGCACTACGGATTAAAAATTCAACCTCTTGTAAAAGACCCTTTTCGCTATTTCTGCTGCAATGATATAAAGGATCACAATCACCCCCATGAACAGAAGGAATGAAATGGGGAGTGGACTAAATCCAAATGTCTTTCCAAAGGGGGTGTAAGGGAAAATGAGCGTTACTCCAACAATCATCAGTGTGGCTATCAACAAATACTTCCCCGGTCTGCTCTTGAAGAAAGGCTTCCTGCTCCGAACAACGAGAACAACCGATGATGCAGAAATCACAGACTCCAGAAACCAGCCGGTTCTAAATTGATCTGTCGTGGCATGGAGGATAAGCAGAAGCACACCGAAGGTGAGATAGTCGAATACCGAACTCAGAATGCCAAATGTCATCATAAAATTGCGGATGAACTTGATGTCCCAGCGTCGAGGTCTCTCAACCATCTCTTTATCCACGTTGTCGGTGGCAATGGTCATTTCTGGAAAGTCTGTCAGCAAATTGGTGAGCAGAATCTGCTTGGGTAGAAGAGGAAGAAATGGCAGAAAGAAGGACGCCCCTGCCATGCTGAACATATTCCCAAAATTTGCACTGGTCGCCATAAACACATACTTCAGGGTATTGGCAAAGGTCCTTCTCCCTTCATAGAGACCCTGCACCAGAACGCCGAGATCCTTTTCGAGCAGCACAATGTCAGCGGCCTCTTTGGCAACATCCACCGCGCTATCCACGGAGATGCCAACATCGGCAGCATGGAGCGCCGAAGCATCATTGATACCGTCTCCCATATATCCGACAACATGTCCAGCTTTCTTCAAAGCGAGAATGATGCGCTCTTTATGGTTCGGCTCCACCTCAGCGAAGACGTCCACCTCATTTACTCGTTTGAGCAGCGCCTCATCACTCATCTGGTGAAGATCTCGACCTGTGAGGATGTGCGGATTCAATAATTCCACCTGTTGACTCACATTGGCAGCGACCAAGTGGTTGTCTCCCGTAATGATCTTCAGCGAAACACCGAGATGCTTCATTTGACTGATGATTTGGTTAATCCCAGGTTTGGGCGGGTCAAAGAGAATTAAAAATCCCAAAAACGTCATGGTAACTTCATTATCTTTGGCGATGAGAGAGGCTGAGCCTACATCACGGTAAGCGATCCCCAATGTGCGAAACCCCTTATGGCTGATTTCCTCAAATCGCTGCTGGATCTGTTCCTGCACGGCAGCGATATTCGCAATTGTTCCTTCAGAAATTTCCGCTGACGAACAAACAGCAAGCACATTTGGGAACGCCCCCTTCGTGACCATAAGATTCTGTTCCCCTTTTGAGACTAAGATACTCAAACGCTTACGAATAAAATCATAAGGCACTTCATCCAGTTTTTGATAGAGAGATACATCAAAGGGATGATGAGTGCGGATTGCCTCATCAATGGGATTTGCAAAACCCGTCTCATAAAAGGCATTGAGATAGGCGTAGAGAAGAACTTTTTCGCTTTCCTTGCCGTGAACATTAAGTGCAGAGTGTAACTGTACCACCCCTTCGGTCAGGGTACCGGTTTTATCGGAGCAGAGCACACTCATGCTCCCGAAGTTTTCAATCGAGGCGAGCCGTTTGACGATCACTTTCTCGATGGCCATGCGTTTGGCACCGTGGGCAAGATTGACGCTGATAATTGCAGGCAGCAGTTGCGGCGTCAACCCTACAGCAAGGGCCATTGCAAAGAGAAAAGATTCCAAGACGGGCCGTGTAAAATAGACATTAATGGCGAAGATGGAAATCACCAGCACCAAGGTCACTTCCATCAGAAGATATCCAAATCGCCTGACGCCACGTTCAAACTCTGTCTCCAGCGGCCTGAGTTTCAGCCGTTCGGAAACTTTGCCAAATTCAGTTTCCTTACCGGTGTGGACAACCAATGCCTTCGCACTTCCGCTGATCACATGAGTTCCCATAAAGAGAGAATTTATCCGCTGACTGAGCGGTGTTTCTGTTGGCAGAACCCCGGGTGCTTTTTCTACAGGGTAGGTTTCGCCCGTTAATGTGGCCTCATCCACAAATAGATCTTTGGAATCAAGAAGAAGACAGTCTCCGGGGATCACATCGCCTGCGTTAAGGACGACGATGTCGCTTGGGACAATCTCTTCAACGGGGATTTCTTCTGAGGCACCATTTCGAAGCACTGTGGCTTTGATCTGCACAATGGCAAGCAACTTATCGACTGCATCGACTGCTCCTCGTTCCTGCCAGAAGCCAAGAAGACCGCTCATCAAAACAATCACGAGGATAATGAAGGCATCGGCAGGATCATGGAGGAAAAATGACAATCCCGCCGCAAAGAGAAGGATGAGGATGATTGGACTCTTGAATTGGGCAATGAGTAGCGATAGGGTGTCCGATCTCTTTTTGGGTTTTAGAAGATTGAATCCATAGCGAGCGATTCGTTGTTCAGCCTCATTGCTCGTCAAGCCCTGCGGTGTTGTTTGAAGTTGCCGGAAGAGTTCAGGGGCAGGGATGCTCCAGAATGCAGGTCGATATATCTCAAACTGGTTTTCTACCTTGGCCATTTCTTTAATGGTCGTTATTTGGCAAATATCATCTTCAGCGAGATCAGAAGCAATGCTACCCCGAATACCCTTTCTAAAGCGACATTAGAGAGTCTGGTGGCAAACCTCGCTCCCAGCAGACCACCCAAAAAGAAACCAATACAAATTAAGGCGGCTATCCTTAAATCCACATACCCCTGCTTATAGTATGTCCATGCAGCAAGAAAACCAATAGGAGGCACCAACAATGCCAAGGTTGTGCCTTGAGCCTGGTGTTGGGACAAGCCGAATAAAAAAACCAATACAGGAACGATGATTGTCCCTCCACCAATGCCAATAAGACCACTAAAGGTTCCGGCGACCAATCCCAAAAGCAAGTAAAGAATGATATTCGTCATTGTTGCCCCCTCTCTTTCGTTTACCCCGTTAGAAAGCTCCAGCATTTATTCTGGGGATGGTTGAAATTGAAAACATGAGCTCCTTATTGAGGGCGGGGTCAAAGCCTTGCCCTTTCTAACGGGGTTTACTTCAGCCTATCCTCTACGGCCTTCCAATGGATACTTTTGAAAAAAGCCTCCAGGTATTCTGCCCGCTTCAAACCAAAGAGCTCTGCATTATCCTTCCTTCAGGAATTGAGCGGTCTCTTCGGGAAGAGAAACATTGATATAAATCCCAGATCCCATTTCAAATCCTGCCGGGGTGGTCAGCCTCGGGGTAATTTGAAGATGCCAGTGATAGTAGTCCTCCCCTTCATCCTTAATAGGAGCGGTATGGATGACAAAGTTATAATCAGGGTTGTTCAGCATGGAATAGAGTTTAAACAAGGTCGTTTTTAAGATCTTCGCAAATCTTTTTGAATCTTCCATAGAGATTAAGCCGAACGAAGCCTGGTGTTCTTTGGGAATGATCCATGTTTCAAAAGGAAGCCGGGATGCAAAGGGTTGGAGGACGACAAATTTTTCAGTATCCATCACGAGCCTCTTCCCGAAGTTGAGTTCCTCTTGAATCGAATCGCAATAGACACACCTCCCATGGTCATCATAGTAGCGGGCTGCCTCTTCCAATTTCTTTCGAATATTGGAAGGGACGACCGCTGTGCCGACAAGTTGGGAATGGGTGTGATCGAGTGATGTGCCCGCTGCCTCGCCATGGTTTTTAAAGATGATGATCAATTTGATCCTGGGATCTTCCCTTAAAGCAAGGTATCGCTCCCGATAGGTAAGTAAGATTTCCTCCACCTGTTTATCCTCCATCAAGGGGAGGAGTTGATTATGGAGGGGGCTTTCGATCACCACTTCATGGATTCCCACTCCATCCATCATCCTGAAAAACCCCTTTTCCTCCTTTCTCTCCAGACTTCCTTCTGGGGAGAGGGCGGGAAATTTATTGGGAATGACCCTGACCCACCAACCCTTACTATCTGCTGGCCCCCCGGTTCGATAGGCGAGGGTTTCGTGAGGGGTGAGGCGTTCATTGCCTGGACAGAAGGGGCAATCTTCTTTAAAGGAGGGTTTTTCTATGGCAGGTTCGGTCTTTTTAAAATCGTGAGGTCTCTTTGAACGCTCCGTTGCAATGATGACCCACTCTTTAGTAGTTGGATCCTGTCTTAATTGGGGCATGACAACCTCCTTCAAAAGGGTTCGAGGATTCAAGGGTTCAAGTATTTGCTTTTAAAAAAGTGTCTTTACGTCGTAGCGTCTTTGTGTCTTAATGGCCTTAAATCTTAGAACATTTCACTAGACCCCTGGAACCCTTGACCCCTTGGACCCTTAAATTTATGTTAATTATTTGGCCTTAACCTAAGGCCAAGAGTAACCCCACCACAGCCCCCAATGGGATGGAGATGTAAGGGTTACAGGTGAAGACTCAGGAACTTCCGATGCTTCGAGTAAGAGTGCTTAGACCAAACCCAACCACCCCACTCAGGATGATACCCAACAAGATTTTCAGAATCATAAAGCCCTCTTTTAAAGAATATCATCCCATGGGGTGTAAATCAAGGAAACCAGCCTTATGGGGACCGGATGAATTTTCCCGCCGAATAAAGAAAAAATTGGGGAGTTGAGGAGATAGGGTGAAAGTCTTTATATCTTTTTCTCCCCACCGCCTCATCCCCCCATCTCCCTATCTATTTTTTCTTGGAGAAGGCGTAGAAGATTACGCTCGCTGCCATACTCAGAAAACAAATGAGAAAAGAAAGATGATAGGCTTGAGCGGGATAGGAATGACCAATGTGAGGGAAGGATTCAATGATTTTTCCTAATACCGGCATGAAGACGGCTGCACCCGCCATGGTGAAAAAATTGACCCATGTCATCACAGTGCCTGAGATAGCGATGGGGAAAAGTTCCTTGGCATGGGAATAGACCACCATTCCAAACCCACTGAAAAAACCGATGAAAAAGAAGATAAGGCTAAACCAGAAAGGATTCTGAATCTTCAACACTCCGATGAGGGGAAAGAGACTCAGGCTGTAAAGGCTGAATCCCCAGAGGGCAACACCCTTTCTCGAACGAAAGGTTTGATCGGAGAGGCGGCCTCCAACAGGACCTCCCAGAATCATCCCGATGGCAAGAAAGGTTAACAGATTGCCTGTTTGGACAGGGGAATATCCCTTGATATCCATCAGGTAAGGACCTAGCCACAAACCTTGGAGGCCAATAAAGGTCCCATATCTGAAGAAAGTGATGGCTCCGATTTGCCAGAAGGCAAAGGATCCCAGGATCAGTCGAAGCATTTGAAGAATCCCTATCTCCGGTTTAGAAGGATGAGAAGAAACGAGGCTCTCCTCCTTTCCCTTTTCACTTCCCAAAACCCAAAAGGCTAATAAGGCAAGGGAGGTGGTGATGATACCGGCAAGAATAAAAGTCATCCTCCATCCAATGGTGGAGGTGAAATAGGCTAATGGAGAGGCAGCAAAAATATTGCCCAAAGTTCCCACCGCATAGAGGATGCCTATAAGGGTGGCAAACTTCTCTGGATGAAACCGCACAGTGAAGACTTTCATCGCAACCATAAGAGTAGAAGCCATTCCCAGGCCAATCAGGATCCTTCCTAGAAGGGCTATGGTAAATGAATCCCCAGAAGCAAAGAGAAAAGCGCCCAATGCTCCGATTAGCGGGAAGAAGGTGACGACAAAACGGGGGCCAATTCGATCGAGCATTGGCCCCATTGGGATTTGAAATAATGCAAACGAATAGAAGAAAGCGCCCCCCAGAATGCCAAGGGTTTCCGCATTAACCCAACTTCCGCACTCTGGTGATCGAAATGCCCTATTCATGCGGGTTTCGTTTTTTTTCAGTCACTATGTTCCACCTCGTGCCAAGTCTTGATTGGCTTCATGACTTGGGACGGAATTTTCAGGATCCCATAGATTTTTTTCTGGTCAGGCTCCGGGGTACCACCTTTTCGTATTCTCAAAACTATACCGTCTGAGGTAGGTAAAACGATCGTTGCGACCTGGTGCGTGCTCAACTGTTGGCGAATGCTCCACCATGAAGTGTGAATTCCCTGGTCCAGGAATCTCTTCTCGATGACGGCGAGCAGGTGATAAGCAAGGACACACAGAAAGATGTGCGTCTGGGTACGATGCTTCAAGTGATGAAAAATCGGACGCTCCATGAGGGGACTCTTCATGGAACGGAATGCTGTCTCCACGCGGGTTAGAAGCATGTAGGTGCGCCAAATCTCATCGGCCGTTAGGTCCTGCCGGTCCGTTCTCAGGACGTAGCTGCCATCGAGCTTCTCGGCAATCGCTTTCTTCTCGATATCTTCTTGCCAGGAAAGACTCTGAGGTTGCGCCTGGTATTGGATCCAGTAATAGCGCGCGACACGCGGATAGCGCTCCTGGAGTCGACCAATCGCCTGGTGAATCTTTTCGGTTTTCTTGAGATGCCCCGTCTCGATACGTCTCTTCAAACGCTCCAGATCCTTGATCAAACGCTCCTGCTGCTTCTCCCGAATGGCTCGATCCTTCTCCTCCCGCCCCTCACTCAGACAGAGAATGTAAAGCTCACTCCCTTTCTGCCGGCGCTTGATCTGTACCCGCGATTTCTTCTGCAATGGATTGCGCAGCGACGGTATCCGAATCACTTCTTCCCAGTCGGCCTCCTGCTCGAAATCATCCAACCACTCATTTCTTTCCGACTGCCGTCCCGCCACCAGGTAATGCAGGCCGTGTGCCCGAATCTGCTCCAAGTTCTCTTCATAAGCCATGCCCCGGTCCACAACGACCGTCGAGCCTGGGTGCTTACCCGTTCGTTTCTCCAGAATCCGGAGCATCTCGTCAACCGTACTGCGGTCCTGCCGGTTACCCTCAAAGATTTCATGTGCCTTCGGAAAACCGTCTCGATCGAGCACCAGCCCCACCAGCACTTGTTTGCAATCAGGACGCTTGTCGCGCGAGTAGCCCCGTTTCGCCTGCGGGTTGGTTTCGGCTTGGCCCTCGAAGTAGGTCGACGTCAGGTCGTACAGGTAAACCATATCGTCCAAGTTGAACAGCGTCTTCTCTCGTTGCGCCAGCTCTCTCTCAATCTGTTCTCGCCTCGGATACAGTCTGTCCAAATTGCGGTAAAGCACATCCTCATTGAGCTCAGAAAAATTTGTCCCCAGAATATCTCCCATCGCTGTCCGGCGAATCCAATCCGGCATGGCAAGTTCCGAAAGCGGGAAGACGAGTCGGTTCAATATCATCACTTCGCTCAGCACACAAGCACGTTCCGACAACCCGGCACGACGCAGGATCTCCCCCAAGTTCAACTGTCGCCATATCTGATGTCCCACGTGTACAGGCCCGGCCTCACGGTGTTCCTCGGTTTCAACCCGCTCTATATCAATGGCAATGATCCCACTCTGCCCGAAAATCCCTTCGGATCTCTGCGGCCTCTTACGACCTTTGCGTGCCCTCTTGACCAGGGTTTCTGTTTCTGCCCCTTGACCTTGCAGTGAGAGCTGCCCTTGCAAGGCCGCCGCCATCTTACGAGCCAGACCAAGCCATTGTTCACGGGGAGCAGGCTCCAACCTTCCCAGAGAACAGAGTGTCCGCTGGCGCGGTCCTTTTGGGGTCAATACCGACTCGACCAGAAGGTGGTTTGTGTAGACTTTGCCTTTGTAAACCCGCTTGGTTTTTCTGATATACATTTGCCACTATCATAATCATATAAGCACCACTATGTCAAGATAAAAATTACTTATATTAGTCACTATTTTGTCGAATTAAAGTCACCCCCCTTGAAATTAAAGGGCTTTTCGACACAAAAGACAAAACATTGGCTAAAATCAATTAGCAGAGTGCGGAAGTTGGGTTAAGGCTAAGATCCTGTATGAGATTTGGAGCAATCACCGCATTGGACACGCGGTAAAATTGGGAAAGGATAAAGAGGGCCGAGAGAATGGAGAAGATAAAAAAGGATTTGAGGAATCTGGGCGCCTCGGTCATTCTCTGGATTTCTTTTGACCTGTTGTTCTAAAAGTTACTTGATGTTCATTTATTGAAGATTTTTCTTCTTAAGGAATTGGAAAACCAAAATGACACTCAATACAACCATGCCGAAAAGATCGGTGTAAATACCGGGCTTGATCAAAGCGAATCCACCTCCCACAAGAAGGAGTCTTGAAAATATTCCCAATGGTCCTAACATCTGGCCCATCAGTCCGGAACCCAATGCGATGCAACCCAATACGGCTGTGAAAAATGCCCAGAGGATATTAAGAAAATTGCCCTGCCAGATCAGCACGGGTTGGAAGACGAAGAAATAGGGGACGATATAAGCGATTAATGCGAGGCGCATGGCCGTAAAACCGACAGAGAAAGGATTTGCCCCGGCTATCCCTGCACCTGCGTAAGCCGCTAGCGCAACGGGAGGCGTGATGGTAGAGAGACAGGCATAATAAAAGACGAAGAGATGGGCGGCAAGTGGGAGAACCCCCAGTTTAATCAATACGGGGCCGCCCAGAATGACAGTTAGAATGTATGCTGCGGAGGTCGTCACCCCCATTCCGAGAATTAAAGAGGTGATGGCAATGAAGGTGAGGGCTAAAGGAAGAAATCCTTTAGAGGCTTCGATGACAATGGTGGAGAACTTAAGACCAAGGCCCGTCTGGGTCACCACACCGATGACAATCCCAGCACAGGCACAGGCCGTCACCACTTCAAGACATCCTGTTCCACCCCTTTTCAAAGCCTCGACCAACTTCATGGGACCCATCCAGGTAGCTCGCCTCAAAAAACTGAAAACAAAGACAGCTCCAATGGACCAGAAGCCTGCCTTCATCGGCGAATAACCCACGGTGAGCCAATAAATTAAGAGAATAGCTGGAATGAGGAGATATCCTCTTCCCTTCAATGTGTTCCATCGATTAGGGAGTTCTTCTTTTGAGAGGCCTCGGAGTCCTAATCGTATCGCCTCCAGATGAACCATATACATCAAGGCAAAGTAGTAGAGGATGGCAGGAATGGCTGCAGCGATAGCCACCTGAATGTAAGGAATCCCCAGCATCTCTGCGATGATAAAAGCGCCCGCCCCCATAACAGGGGGCATGATCTGACCACCGGTGGAGGCAACCGCCTCCACCGCACCGGCGAAGGTTGGACTGTAGCCAAGCCGCTTCATCAAAGGTATGGTGAAGGAGCCTGTTCCCACTACATTGGCCACAGCACTTCCCGAGATGGTCCCGAAGCAGGCGCTTGAAACCACAGCGACCTTTGCAGGGCCCCCTTTTAAATGTCCTGCGATGGAATTGGCAAAATCGATAAAAAATTCACCGGTCCCGGAGGCCACCAAAAAACCTCCGAATAGAATAAAGATATAAATGAAAGTGGCCGATACGCCGAGAGGCAGGCTAAAGACTCCCTCGGTGGTGAGGTATTGGTAACTGATCAGACTTTCGAGATCGACCCCTCGATGCCCCCATAACCCCGGGAGATATTTTCCAAACAAGGCATATAGGATGAAGACCGATGCAATGATGGGAAGGGGCCATCCCAATACCCTTCGGGTCCCTTCTAAAACAAAGAGAATAAGTAATCCTCCCAACCAGATGTCCAACTGGGTAGCCGACCCTCCTCTCAAGACAATCTCTTTGAAGGTCACGATAAGATAGATCAATGAGATCACCGAAAGAACAATAAATAACCCATCCAAGAGATGAATCCACCATCCTTTTTCTTCTTTCTTTGAGGGATGGAGGAGAAAAATGAGCACGAAGGCAAAAGCCAGGTGAACAGGTCTCTGGACCAATGCAGAAAAGACACCAAACTGCGCCGTGTAGATGTGGAAGATGGACATAGCCACACCGACCACCGTGATGAGGATTGCTCTAATCCGGGCGCCTTCACTCACTGGTGTCAACCTTTCTATCCTCCTATTTCTATCTTGGCATGGGTCATCATATTCCCCTCAGTCTAATCTTTTTAACCACCTGGATCTGGATGATCTCCCCAGTTTCAAAAAACTGGGCAAGTTCGATCCTCCTCCCTCTCCAGAAGAGGGTATGGTTGGACAGATCTTTGGATCCCATCATAAATTCCACCCGGTTCCTCCGCTCGTTAATCTCCTTCAGTTCTCCCACACCATCGGGTCTGAGATGGAAATGTGGGTAAGCAAATCCGCCACCGTTGAGATGGGATTTAAAGGCCATATCCTTGAGAAGGATCTGGCGGTGAGAATTGATTTCATAATTTTCCTGGAAAAAGGCTCGATCGTAAGAGTGCAGAAACCAGATACTGAACCGGTCCCCCGGTGAGACAGGAAGGGAGAGAGGGGCCTTTGACCTGCCGAGGCTTGAGACCTCGAGGCGATAGGCTGGCCAGAAGGCCCATAACAGAATGGTTCCCAAAAAAGTCCCAATTACAATTTTTCGAAAGAAATGCCGCCTTGCCATCTCACAGTCTTCTCCATCTCATTAAGAAATGACCAATGATCAATGATCATTTCATAAATCCTCTCTTGATCTTCTTGCCGTCCTCAATGCAAATTGCCCATTGCTCAACGATCATTGACAATTGCTATTTGATCAAACCCTTTTCTTTAAAGAATCGAATCGCTCCTGGATGGAGGGGAACGGACATCCCCTTATTGGCGTTTTCCAAAAGGATCTTCTTAAACTGTACATGAATGGCATCCAGTTCTGGCTTATGATCGAAGACCGCCTTTAAAATGTCATAGGCTAATTCTCCAGGGAAATCCTTATGAACAATAAAGAGGCCCATCCAGGCAAGGGTGTGATGCGGTTTGGTCATTCCAGTATAAGTCCCGGCAGGAATGGTCCGTGGGAAATAGGCTGGAAATTTCTTATTAATCCGGTCCGCCATATCGGTTTCAATGTCTAAGAATCGGATCTTCTTATAATGGGTCAAATCCATGAGGGTAGGCGCAGGCGTTCCCAGGGTCGCAATGCCCACATCGATATTTCCATCCTTCATCGCCGCAGTGGCTTCGGGAATGGAAATGAACTGTTCTCGGATATCGTCATAGGTGATCCCGTACTCTCTTAAAATGAGACGGGCCATCACCTCTGTTCCACTACCAGGGGGGCCCACTGACACTCTCAAGTTTTTTCCTTTGATATCGGCAATCGTCTTTACTGAGGATTTTTCCTCCACATAAAACTGAATGTCGATGGGATAGGTAGCAAAAAGACCTCGGAGTTCTTCGTGTCGCTCGGTCTTAAACATTTCCAATCCATTGTAAGCAAAATAGGCCACATCAGGCATGACGAGGGCCAGATCTTGTGTGCCTTTGTTGATGGCCCGGATATTCTCAATCGAGGCCCCTGAAGGGATGGCGGTGACGCTCACCTCTTTAATATATTTCGTGACGAGGGTGGCCACTCCTCCTCCCAGGGGATACCATGTCCCACCGGTGCTAGCGGTTCCGATGACCAGTCGCTTTTCAGCGGCCTGGCCCACACCCAACATGACGGCCAGTAAGATTAATGTAATGATGATAAAAGATCGTTTCATAGCTCTCCTCCTTTCCGGATTAAATATTTTTCCCTCAACGCCGTCTTAAGAACCTTTCCTGAAGGATTTCTGGGAAGGTCTTCTACAAACTCAACCGATTTGGGTTTCTTATAACTGGCAAGATGATTTTTACAATATTCGATCACCTCCTCTTCTTTCATCGTCTCTCCCTTTTTTAAAACAACGATTGCCTTGACCGACTCACCCCAGAGTCGATCCGGGACGCCGATGACAGTGGCCTCCTGGATCTTGGGATGGTGATAGAGCACTTCCTCGATCTCCCTGGGATAGATGTTCTCCCCTCCGCTGACGATCATATCCTTCTTTCGATCGACGATATAAACAAATCCTTCCTCGTCCAGGCGAGCCAGATCCCCTGTGTGAAGCCATCCGCCCCTGAGAGCCTCGCGTGTCGCCTTCCTATTTTTATAATAACCCTTCATCACATTAGGGCCTCGACAGATTAACTCTCCCACCTCTCCTGCTGGAACATCCCTATCTTGATCATCCATAATCCTCACCTCCAAGAAAGGGAGGGGAGGGCCGACACGCTCCCGTTTTCGAAGGGAATCCTCGGCTTTGAGGATTGTAATATTGGGGGAGGCCTCAGTGCAGCCATAGACATCGTAAACCCCTTTTGCATTGGGGAAGAGCTTTAAAAGCTTCTCTCTGGACTCGTCGGGCAGGATAGCTGCTCCAGACGTACATTTTGTGATGGAAGAGGTGTCGTATCTTTCCACATCCGGAAGAGCAAGAAGGAGATGATACATGGCGGGCGCCCCTGAGATGACATTCACTTTTTCTTTTTCGATGATCTCCATCACACGCCTGGGTTCGAAACGCTTGATGAGAATGCTCGTCCCAGCCAGAGCTACTCGGACGGTGAAGTGATTATTCAGGGCTGCGGTATGGTAAAGGGGTCCAATGACCAGGGAAACCTCACCCTCTTTGTCTTCCCTTCCTATAATGTTGTTGATGAGATTCCACAGGATATTTCCATGTGTGATGAGGGCACCTTTAGGCCTGCCCGTTGTTCCGGAGGTATACATCAGTTGGCACTTATCTTTTTCGGAAAGACGAACAGCCGGTTCTGTATTTTCGGATTCTTTTAAAAGAGCCTCATAATCCAAGTAACCCTTGACCGCCCCGTCCTTGACGGAGATAAAAAATTCGACTTTTGTCAGTTTCGGCCGGATTGTTTCAACGAGGCCTGAAAATTCTTCCCCAAAAATGAAAAAGCGGGCATCAGAGTGATTTAGAATATAACGGACCTCCTCCGGGGCGAAGCGAAAATTGATGGGTGTGAAAATCCCGCCCGCTTTGGCCGTTGCGAAATAGGCCTCGACGAAATGATTTGAATTGAAAAGAAGAGAAGCAACCTTCTCCCCTTTCTTTAATCCCATTTTAAGCAGGGAATGAGCGAGTTGATTGACACGGCCGTTGAATTGTTGGTAGGTGAACCGCTTCTCCTCAAAGAGGATAGCCGTTCGTTCGGGAAATTTATTGGTCGTAAGGGTGAGGATCTGGCCGACATCCATAAAAAAACCTCTGTCCTAAAGCGACTATATAAAAAGATGGTCAATTCGTCAAGCGAAGGAGTAAACCCCGTTAGAAAGTCTTCGACTTTCCAACGGGGAGGCTCACACGGGGCATTAAACCCCGTGTTTGCTCCAAAAGGAATTTTATCTTCACCCCGTAAGAGACCAGAGGTCTTACGGGGTTCATCCCCGCTGCAAGCAGCGGGGCTTTCTAACGGGGTAAAACAACAAGGAGGTTATTTCAAGTGGATTTCTAATCTATTCAAATTGTAGAATTTAGAAGAAAGAGACCTTGGCCGGGAACCCCGGCCTTTTCACGACAGAGAATTCATTAAATTTATAAAAATTATTGATTGTGATTAGTTAGAAAATAAGAGGTTTGTCTAAAGGCAACGGTAAAGATGCCCGTTTCGTCATTCGGTTACGTTAATCGTCTTAAATTCTTACCCTTTGACGCTAAACGATACGGGCCTCCTAACCCTTACCGTCACCTATTGACCATTTTCATGGTTTGTGAGTGTCCTAACGGCCATGGGCAATTACATGGACTAATCCTTTTCAAACATATCTTTGGGAGCGCCGCAAACAGGGCAGACCCAACTGTCAGGGAGTTTATTAAAGGGTGTGTTAGGGGGGATATTGCCATCGGCATCGCCCTTTTCGGGATCGTAAATATAACCACAAACTGAACATTTATATTTTTCCATCTCAACCTCCAAATGATGCAATAGGAGCATTTCATTTGAGGAGCACTACGCTTGAGGGTTTTAACCTTGACCTTCAAGGCCGAAGGCCGCTCCTAAAGCCAAGCGCTCCCAATAGCCCTGTGGGTTATTTTAGGATTTCATCGTCGTAGATTTTTTCAAGTCTAAGTTTGTGCTTGGCTTCCTCATGGGCTAGAAAGGTGAAGAGTTTATTCAATGTTTCGTCTTTATTCGACTTGTTCATATTGGTATAGAGCTTAAGCGCTCGCTCTTCCATTTTGATCGCCATCCGGAGGATGTTCGCATAGGGCATATCCGGCTTAAATTCTGCATCCACGATATAGTCACTGATCTTGAGATCGGGGACCTTCTCAATCTTTGCCTGGGCAATTTTTTTAAGGTCGAGCTTTTCGAGCATTTTCCGATGCCCCGCCTCTTCCTTGGCCAGGTCGGAAAAAAGATCTTTAGCCCCTGAAAATTTTGCCACCTTACTGGCTTTCGTATAAAAATTGTAAGATTTGATCTCTTTATCAATGGCAAACTTGATGATCTCCTTAAATTTCTTCTCGTCCACAACGGCTCCTTTCTGTTACGGCGTCCTTTTGAATGAATTCTCCCACTCAGAATCTAACCCCGCTTCATTTTACGAGATGCCTTCTTCATGGTCAAGTGGAAATTAATTTTTGAAGCGGCGATGGGGTGATAGGGTGAATTTAAGAGTCTCCGGGGCTCCCCATCTCCTTATCTCCCTATCTACCCTTTGTTAACAGCCTCATCGAGCTGAGGATGACAAGGAGAGAACTGGCTTGATGCATGACAGCCCCTAAGATCATGGACACCCATCCCTGGGCTGATAAGATAACCAAAACTGTATTAAAAACGAGGGCAAAGACAAGATTTTCATGGATCACTCGAAGGGCCTTTCGAGAGAGTCGAATGACCGTGGGAATCTTCTTGAGTTCATCGGACATCAGGGCAATGTCGGCTGTCTCGATGGCTACATCTGTTCCCACTGCTCCCATGGCAATGCCGATGTCGGCAGCTGCGAGGGCTGGGGCGTCATTCACACCGTCACCGACCATGGCCACTGTCTGACCCTGTTTTTTCCATTCCTTTACCCTCATCACCTTCTCTTCGGGAAGAAGTTTTGCTTCGTACCTGATGCCTAATTGTTTTCCAATGCGGTCGGCAACCAGCTCACTGTCACCCGTAAGCATCCAAATTTCGGATACTCCTTGCTCTCTAATCTTATTGATAGCGTCCTTGGCTCCTTCCCTCAAGGTATCGGCAATGGAAATGACTCCAAGGAGAAGACGATCCAATGTAACAAGGAGGGAGGTCATCCCTTCCGCTTCCTTTGACTCCAACAGCCTTTTTGTCGATTCCGGAATTTCAATGCCTTCGTCTTTCACCATATCAGAAGCACCCACGATAATGGTCTTAGAGTCCCATTTTGCCCTCACACCCTTCCCTCTGAAATCCTCAAATGAATCCGGATGGGGAATGTTGAACCCCAACTCTTCTGCCTTCTTCGTGACCGCTCTAGCTAAGGGGTGCTCAGAGCGTTTCTCAGCAATGGCTGCCCAATAAAGAAGTTCTTTCTCGTCCAGTCTATCGAAGGTTGTCATCTCTACGACCTTCGGTCTTCCCTCCGTTAGGGTTCCGGTTTTGTCCATGAGAAGGGTCTTCAATCTACCCATCTGTTCCAGATAAGCTCCTCCTTTGATCAGGATCCCCTGCCGGGCTGCATTTCCAATGGCAGCTACCACAGCGGTAGGCGTCCCAAGAACCAACGCACAGGGACAAGCGACGATGAGAATTGTAATTGCCCGAATAGGATCTCCTGTGACCAGAAAAGTGGCAAGGGCGATCAAGAGGATGGCTGGAATGAAGTAACGTGCAAAGCGATCCATCACCCTCTGAGTGGGCGATTTCTCTGCTTGTGCTTCTAAGATCAGGCGTTTAATCTGGGCTAATTTTGTATCTTCAGCGACCTGGGTGGCTTCAATTTCACAGGAACCAGACTCATTAATCGTGCCGCAATAAACTCGATCGCCGACCCCTTTCTCAACAGGAATCGACTCTCCGGTCAACATGGACTGATTGATCGAGCCACACCCAGATATAATTTTTCCATCCACAGGAACCCGCTCCCCCGGTTTGACAATCACCACCTCCTTGGTCTTCACCTTCTCAATCGGAACCTGAACTTCTTTGTCCTCTCGTCTTACCCAAGCCGTCTTCGGAGAAAGCTGGATTAAGGAAGCGATAGCTTTCCGTGTTTTTCCCACGGTGAGGTGTTCGAGGAATTCGCCTAAGAGCATAATGAAAATGACCGTTGCTGCTTCTTGATAGGCGCCGACTGAAGTGGCTGCGATGGCAGCAATGGAAACAAGGGTATCTACATTTAAATCAGGGATCAGAAGCGCTTTGATGGCGCTCTTCACGATGGGGTAGCCTCCGAGAACTAAGGAGGCGATGGCAAAGCCTGTCGGGAGATAAGAGGGTCCAAATTTCATCCACCCTAAGATCCAGGAAAGCGCGAGCGTAACCCCGGATGCGGCCATGAAGATGAAGGGTCTCATCTCCCTCCAAAAGGCCTTTGTTTTTTCAGCGAGGGTTTCCCTGACTGCATAACCAGGTTTAGTGATGGCCTTCTTGATACGGTCGACTTCTACCCGATGAGGATCGTAATAAACCGTGGCGGCGGAGAGGACATAACTTACTTCTGCAGAGAGGACTCCGGGAACATGTTCCACTGAACGTTCAATATTCAGGGCGCAGTCACCACAATGGATGTTCTCAATATTGACGACGATCTTCGACTTGCCTTCAAACTTCTTTTCTTCCATCCCTCACCAAAAACCGCAGAGCGCATGGCGCATAGAGTCTAAACTCCAAAATCAGAAATTCCAAATCCCAAACAATCTCTAAATTTTAATTTCAAATGACCGAAGCAATTTTGTTTAAAATTTGGGTTATTGTGGATTTATTTGGAATTGAGTGCTTGAAGTTTGGTAATTCATCATTCGCTATGCTCTCTGCTCTATGCGCTATGCTGTTTCAATCACCCCAACTCCAGATGCCCGTGTTGTGAAGGCTATAATACTGGTCGTTCAACAGCTTCTCATGAAGAGCCTCTTCATTGGCTAATCGTTTATACATATCCCTTCCTCGCGGGTCCTTGGTTAACTCCGCCATCGATCGATAGAAGACCTGTGCTTTTTTCTCCTCTCTGATCGCTATTTTCAAAGCGTCCATGTCCGTCAATTGTTCCTGGCCTTTCGGCTTCTCAATTTTAATAGGGATTGATTTCTTTTTAAAAGACGTTCCTGAATAGAGAATCCACTCTCCTTTCTCCTGAAGTGATTTGAGAAGTTCTTTTAATTTGTGGTAATGGTTCATCTCGAATTCGGACAATTGTTGAAACATATCCCTTCCTTTAGGGTTTTTAGTCATCTTGGCAGCCTTCGAATAGGCCTGATAGGCATCCTTTTCTGCCTCCATGGTCATCTTAATCGCTTCTGTATCCTCCCTCTTTGTCCATGAAATCTCTTTCCCACATGTTTTACAGAGAAGTTTCTTCTCCCTTTGGATCACCTCTGCCACACTTTCAAAGCCCTTAAGCGTCATGTCTGCCTCAGCACCGCAATGATGACAGGCAAAAGCTTTTTTTGAATTTGTCTCCATTTTTTTCTACACTCCTTTCCTGAATCCCCCCACTTCCCTTTTATCAAGGGGAGCCGAGAGGGGAATTATTCATTAGCGGGTTTATCCTTTTTTCCTACGAGTCTCAGGTCCATATTGCCTGGTCCCCCGCAATCCGGAATATAGCAAGTCACATCACTGAAGGTGCAGGCCTGCTTGCAGGAAGGACATCGCTCAGGCACTGTATCAGCTCCAAACGTGTAACTGCAATTTGAACATTTCCATTGTGTCATTGATCTCACCTCCTCTCTTTAGTTATGAGTTAGGAGTTAAGAGTTCGGAGAATTTTCTAAATAATTCTTAATTTTTTTACCCGAACTCCGAACTAATGACTCCGAACTTTTATTCGGTCTTCATAAATGAGTCTCCTCCCAGCTTCAAAGGCCTGTTGGAGTGCGCCTGGATGTTTTAAAATATCGCCCTTGGCCTCCACCCCCCGGAAGACCAGTTCGCCCGCATATTCTGCGTTGAGGACATCAAAAAAATACTTGACCGTGAGGATGGCTCCTTCGAAAACTTTCTGTCCTTTTGTCGCTCCCACAGAAATAAAGAAACCCTTTCTCTTCTTCCCTTCTTTCCCTAAAGAAGGGTCTTTGATAAGATATTTTCTTGCCCAGAGGGCTTGACTTCGATCAATCAGGGCTTTGGCCCAGGCGGTGACGCCGTAGAAAAAGATCGGTGAGGCGAGAATGACAATATCTGCCTCCAACAGTTTGGAATATATTTTTTCCATATCATCCAGAATGATACAATTTCCGGTGTTGTCACATCCATGGCATTCTTTACAGGGGGTGATGGTGAAGTCGCTGAGATAAAGACGCTCCCCCTTCGCTCCCTCTTTCTCAGCTCCTTTGAGGGCCTCTTCTAAAAGGAGTTCTGTGTTGCCTCCTCTTCGCGGGCTGCCGAAAATTCCTAAAACCTTCATAGGTCCTTACCATCACTTCCCAATCCCCCCAATGCCATGTAGGGAACGGTTTGAAACCGTTCCCTACAAAAGTGGGAAGAGGGAGGATTTTTAGACCCAAGGGATTGAACGGAGTTCTCTTAAACCATCCAATTGGGGCTGGTCAATTCCCTTATGTTGGATCAATACTTTAAAAACTTCACCCATTCCGCTCTCTGGTTGGATCAGATGTTTTAATGAAAGCCGAAATTGAAGTGCGTCCATCTCAGACATCTCTCTTCCCAGAGACTCCATCTCTTGGAGGAGTCCCAACGCGATGAGAAATTGATATTGGGGGACGAAGCCAGTGAACTGGAGGCCGGCTTCCTCTCCTTTTTGAATCAGGCTGGTGAAGTTGACATGAGAGGTAATGTCCTGTTCTCCCAGTCTCTCATAAGGATTTTCTGAAGTCTGATGCTGGGTGTAACAGAGAAGCGTTCCCTCTCTTCGATGGGGACCGTAGAGTTCTTTTGCAAGATAGCCGTAATCAATGGTCAGGACAAATCCCTTCTTCAAACGACGGGCCACCTTTTCCATCCAGTCCAGAGCCTTCAGATTCACCTCCGCACGCTGGCCTTCTTGGAGAGTGATGCCCACGGATTGGAAATAGGAGGCGATCCTTGGATCCGAGGGTTCCCCCCATTGTTCATTCAATCGGCCCTGATTTTGAGTGACATAGATCTCTTTTAGATTCCCATGATCGAAAATGACTTGGTGGACAGGAAAGGCATCCACCAGTTCGTTGGAAAGAAAGCAACCTTCCATCAGATTCTTTCCTTTTTCGAAGACTTCTGGGTCCATCCAAAAGAGCTTTCCTTCTTTTTCATATACTACAAGCCTTTCTTTCTGCTCCTTTAAGAAGAAGGGAGAAGTCTCGATGAGGTGATATCGAAGTCGTTGATAGAAGACCGAGGCATTCTCCTTCGCCCATTGGAGGACATCCTCACAAAGAAATCCTCTGCCCCCTCCCATCTCTGTGACATCAAAAGTCGAACCTCTCAAGTGTTCTGACATCTGAGAAAGTTGCCTGGCAATCAGGCCTCCGAAGAGGGGATGGACACAGGGACTGGTATAAAAATCTCCATCCCTTCCGATACTTGCCCTTTCCAATCGATAATAGCCGTATTCAGGATGGTAGAGACACCATTCCATAAATTGAGAAAAGGGAATGGAACCTCTCTTTTCAATTTGAGAGAGAATAAATCTCCTTAGCCTTTCTCCCCGGCTTCTTTTCTCTTCTTCCATATACAGAGGAATTCCCGATGATGATATCCCAATTGAACCCGTTCCCAACCATCCCATGCCTTCTCCGTAGACATCACGGAGAAGGCATCAGCCTGCCAAGGTCATGGTATATTTGTTGACCAGGTGGTGAGGGAAATAAGATTCCTTTGCTTTTCTCAAACCCTCTTCCCCCAAATCCTGCTCTCGATTCACATAGGTAAACCCTGACCCCTCATGTTCTAAAAAGGCCTGGTTGATAGTAGGGTAGAGTCCCTCATAAGCTGGGTTTGCTTTTTCGATGTGGATCACAACCGTTTCCAAGTTGAGTGGATCTCCCAATGTAAAGGCCTCCACTTTTCCATTGATCAGAATGGCCCCTCCCTTCACCCCGTTAGAAAAAATGCCCCGCTGTTCTGCAACGGGGTCATATTTCTGAATAATTCCGGCGGGGTTTAATGCCCCGCTCGGTTTCGAGTCGTAACGACTGGAATTTCTAACGGGGTTCACTCCTAACTCCTCAAAGTGGGTGAAGGCCTCTTTGATAGCAAGGGATTCGTTGAGCAAACCTGGGCTCGCCTCACAATGTCGGAGATCACACCAATCAGTCTCCAATTGAAGGCATTGTGAAATCCATTCGGGAGTAAGCGGGATGTATTGGTAGGAATATTTTTCCTGAAATTGTTTGATATGATTCCTTTTCCGATGATATTTTCTACCCTTCAACTCAATTAAATCTTGGGTAAGATAGATATAATCGCATTGATTTCGATCCAGTTCGGCCTTCATCCCCGATGCCTTCCAATCGATCTGAGCCACAACCGCTTCAGGGACACGGACAATTTTAGGAAGTGTTGTTTTTTGCCCAAGATATTGAAGCAGACTCTGATAACATTCTATCACATCTCCCTCTCCGATTGGAGGAAAGAAAAACGAACTCCCTTCCTGCTCAGAGAGGAGGCATAGGAAATTTTGAAGAAGACTGATTTTGATCTGATAGGCATGTCGCCAGATGAAAAGGTTGGTAAAGGTGAATTCTGAAATCTGAGGAGGGAATTGGGTGAAGGTTTGATGGAAGAAAGTTTTGTCTTCAAGGGTTAAATCTTTAAACTGAGGGAATTCTGGCACACCACTCCATAATTCATCCATAAATGATTAGACACCCTTTTTCTCCCATACATTGATCATCGGGTCAAATGGTCGACCATCGTGCAGACTTCCTTGAGATTAAAAGGTTTATAAATAAAACCATAAACACCTGCATCAATGGCCTCCTTGAGGAAGGGGTCCCCCCTTTCCGAAACGATCATAAGGATTCTTGGTCGGTAGGACTTGTGAATCTCGAGCAGCAGCCCTTTTTCTTTAACCCCGGGGCTATCCATATTTAGGATGAGGATATTGAGATGTTCCTCAGAAAGGTAAGAGTTGATCTGGTATCCACTATCTAATGTGGTAACGTGGTGACCTTCTCTCTCTAAACATTCTCTTAAATAATCTCGACTGGCTAAGTCGTGGTCGACAATACAAATCTTACTTACCATGATTATCCCCTTCTAAGTTGAGTTCAATCAGTTAGCTTTTGAGAAGGGGATATTACCTTTTCTGTCCGAGTCGATTCTCCAAGATCACCTTATCAACGATCTCCCCACAGAAAATGCATCTCCATCCGAAAAACTCTTCACATATCCCATAGAATTTTTCGAAAACCATTCTTCCACCACAACGATGACACTTCATATATGCCTCCAATTTTTAAGATAATAGAATTTAAAGCAATTTTTATACCAATAATTATATTTCCTTAGAATATCGATAGGTTAGTAACTTTAAAGAAATGAAGGATTAGAAGGGAAAGTCGGTAGGAAAGAAATTTT